>Ga0315913_1011170_pt1 | contig 10195 bp, 7 predicted proteins | sample MpolsnodulesMG_FD_207736 | JGI IMG/M metagenome (GOLD analysis project Ga0315913, IMG submission 207736) | Medicago polymorpha root nodule microbial communities from Los Angeles, California, United States - small nodules | ecosystem: Host-associated > Plants > Roots > Nodule | place: USA...
ATCAAGTGATGTAACAAAATTGAAACAAACTCCTAACAAACTTATTACTTCACATGCAAGTAACTTGAGTTAGTTACTTCAAGTGCAAGTTTTTAAACAAACTACTAAACAAAGATAAGACTAATTTTAACTAAAATGAATTACTATTCCACGACATGTACACATCCAAACGCTAATTGGATCTTATTTAGCATTTCATAACAATTGAATATGTCTTAATTTTCACAAAACATCTAAACATATCCAAACAGTGAGATATCATTAGAAGCATGCATAAAATTACTTTACACTCTCGTACTAATTACTTGCCACTGATGTATTATTTTTTGAGTATCAAAACTAAGGAATTATTGTTTGACTATGTTGATTAAAATAATGTTCCTAACACTTTCATGTAACGCCTCCTTCCCTAATTAACTAATGGAGTACTTTAAACAAACCCATAAGCAGTTTAGCGGTTCAGACAACAGTATTGAGTCAAATACTACAGGAACCACACAAAAAATAAAGGATGCTTAAATAAACACATTATTTAATATGAATAGAGAATTAATTAATCAAATTGGAATAGACATATGGGGTTCTCAAGAACAATATAGAGAAAAGTGGATAAGGATGTGAATTAAAAAAACGCAAGTGATGAAAAGGCCGGTAGCTGTGATTGATCAATGTAGAAAAGTTGTTTTGTGAAAACAACTGCAAAACCACGACGGGAAAAGTTGGTAGTAATCATAATGAATCTTTTCCAGAAACACTGCCATATAAGTAATTAAATTTCTAATACAAATTACCTTACCTACCAAATATTTTTTACTAAATTTGAGCTAGTAGAGTACTATAGTAGGTTGGTGATGTTATCCATCTTTTTTGACCATGTTATCCACTTTATTTTTCCTGATGTTAGAATTTTAGAACCAATTGGCATTGGCAATCAATTTTTCTTTATAAGCTTTAATGTGGCAATCATAAGACATTCAAGATAAAAAATAATAATTATATTTTTAATAATACTCTTATTTAATTATTGTATCTCAATTATTCTAATTATTCTATCTACACAAATATTTTAGTTATTGAAACATATTTTATAATGAAAAGCATGACATTTTGGAATTTTATTAAAAATGTAAACATAATAACTACAAACGAGAGTAAGACATATACATAGCTAGAAAGTAGGAACAAGAGAAGAGAAGGGTTGATTGCATTATCATGAATTCTATATTGAAGTGTCTCATACTCTCATCTAATCTAATAAGATAAACTTGGAAAATAAGTACTAATAATATTCCCTAAAAAAAAATTACTAATAATATGTATTGTTATAAGATTATCTTCTAAAGAACTAGCATTTTTTTTTTGTTTTTCATAATTAAGTTATCTCAAATTCTCAATTGAAGGTTATGTGTCTCAGACATCAAATATGAATACACTTTTCAATTAAAATCGGAATATTGGTTCGTCAAGTTATAAATGTCTAGCTTCATTATGTTTCATCCAATCTTACTGATAGGACTAGTATTTCTAAAATGAGTTTTGTTTGCTTGACTTCGTTTACCTCGTAATCTCCTCCGGGTTCGAGCATTTCAAAAATAAGTTATATCAACTTGATGTTTATTTATAATTGAAGTTCATAGTATATGGTTTTTTTTTTTTTAATATAAAGTTCCATATATGATTTATCGCCAAGTCTTGGTATTTTCGACATTTGCATGGGGGGTTAAATGTCACTACATAGTCATCGTATTTTTTTGATGAAATGTCACATAGTCATCATCATTGGCTAATTTGCTGACTTATTTAATTAGCAGCATATTCTTTATTAAGTACCCCTTACGGTTGCATTATCTAATTATTGATAGGTTCAATTTGTTTCTTAGTGCTGTTTATAATATTATCTGAACACTATACACTACAATCATCGTACATAAATTACTCAATTGCAACAAGCAACAGGAGGGGTCAGTCTCAGTCCCCTGTTGATGCATTATCCAATAACAAGAGGAATTAGAGGATTAGTAGGTAAACCAAAGTTAAATAAATATAACAACAGTATAAAAGTCTTTGCTTGTGACGAACACCACCATAATGCAGCCCCACAATTTAATTTTTTCACCAAGAAAAAATCATTATAGACAACTACACTCATGAGCTGCTAATCAGTTTATCTAAATCACTAGATTAATTGTAATAAAAAGAGTCACTTTAATCATCATATATTATTTTATAATAGATATTCAAGATATATGAGAAATTCTAGGGCTAAAAATATATTTGTAAAAGTGTTTATATTTATTTCCTTTCAAAGATATTAGTGGGACTCTAACTCATAACATTCGAGTTTAAAATCTATCTAATTACATAATTCTATTAGCATGAATTAATATGAAAGTTTGACCTTTTCAAATAAATAAACATGGAAATTGATATATAGATGGATGAATCTTCCGGTATTAATATGTAATCTGTTTTGAATTCAACATTCTTTGTTGAAAAATTAATTCTATTTTAAATTCATTTTGCAATGTAGTAATTTAATTTTAAAACATATTAGGAATTAAATTTACTCTAAAACATGTAATAAAATTGTCCGTGCATAAATACGTCGAAATTGTTAGGTTGAACACAATGATCGAGATCCAAACCCAATTCCTCTATTTTGTGTGTGTGAGTTTTCAATAACAAATGTCTTTTTATTTATTGAAAAAAATTATTATCCTTATAAAAAAAGTTATAATTTTTATTATCCGTGTAAATCCTATCCAGATCAAATTTGTACCTCCTTACCCGAAAAAAAACTGAACCGCACTTTATGTAATTGCTAAAAGTATGCACATTCTAGCTTTATTTCAATTTTTAAGCATCATTTAGAATTTTGTCAAAAATATAAAGCAACGTTTAGAAAGGAATATACTTCTAATATTCTCTATGCATTTATTTAACTTTAGGCTTGAGGAATAAGATAAGAATTCCTCTAAGAAAAAAAAAGAAGAAGATAAGAATTGTCAAAACAACAAAAGCTTGGGAAGTAAGAAAAAGATAGGTAAAGATTTTTGACCTTTGGTGAATGTCTTAAACTATAAAATAAAAGAAAACAAAATAAATAAATTTGATTGGTCAATCTTTTTTCCTTTAAGTAATTAATTAATATAAGTGCCACATCAGCATGTGAAATTCCCATTATGTATTTCCTTTCTTGTCTATAAATTGAGTTAGCCACCACCTTATTTTCCATTCATTCATCCCTTCTCTTTACACCCCCTCTCTTTTTTGCGTTCACTCTGTTTTGTTTTCATAGGTATTCTTTTTCTTTCTTTTTTCTTTGTTGCTCTGTTTATCCCCTGTTTCTCCATCACCACTGCCACGTCACTATTCCACCACCTCTGCATGTGATCACAAGATCAAACACTATACCATGATTCTGATCTCATGTGTCACACATGTTTTTCTCTTTCTTCGTTCTTGCATGGAAAAATAGTGCTGAGTTTTTAGTATAGTTCTGTTTTTGTTAAATTTTATTCATGTTTTTCTTTGTTCTTGAGACACTATACACGGTTTCACTTTGAAGAACAAGGTTCTGTCGTTATTCAAGAAACTTGTTCAAGAAACTTGATGACACAACATGCATGGCCTTGATTAAATAAAAAACAAAAAGGAAACTTTATACAGCCTGGCATAGAACAAAGAGATTCTTTCTTTGTTCATTTCTTAAATAAATTTTGTTTTTAATTTTATGGATAAACACTAACTTATGAGATTCAGTAATGTTCAAATTCTAAAGGTGGTTACACTAGAAATAATAAATAAAAATAAATAAAAGGAAATTATTATTCTCATGCACTGTTTATGGTTGAAATCTTAGTTGAAAAAAGTGGAAGATTTCGTATTATTTTTTCATTTGACAGGTGGTTGGTCATGGAGGGTCGTAGGTCTTTGTTGAAATTGAAAAACCAATCCAGTTTTTTTTCCTTCTAGAATATAATATAACTTTTAATTTATTTTTAATAATGTTTATTTTATTATTTGATTTTAATTTTCAGTGTGTTTGTTTAATTTTGTACTATGTTGTTGATCTGTCTGTTACTTACAGTGATGATGAATTTTTTTTGTTGCAGTTGAAGATTTTCAATGGCTACTGAACGTTTGACTCGTGTTCATAGTCTCAAGGAGAGACTTGATGAAACCTTAACTGCTAATAGGAATGAAATTTTGGCCCTTCTTTCAAGGTAACTAGTTTATCAATCATCATTTAATAAAGTTTTGTTATTATTATTTCAGCTCAATTTGTTTAATGTTTGATGTTTTTTAAAGGCTTGAAGCAAAGGGAAAGGGAATTTTACAACACCATCAAGTGATTGCTGAGTTTGAAGAAATTCCTGAAGAGAGTAGACAGAAGCTGACTGATGGTGCATTTGGTGAAGTTTTGAGATCCACACAGGTAATTTATTTTGATCATTATGTGTATTTAATTCATATGCTTTGTTGATTTTTTCTGAAATCAATTTTTTTTTTTTTTTATATGATTTTATAGGAAGCAATAGTTTTGCCACCATGGGTTGCACTTGCTGTTCGTCCAAGGCCAGGTATTTGGGAGTATCTGAGAGTGAATGTGCATGCTCTTGTTGTTGAAAATTTGCAACCTGCTGAGTTTCTCAAATTCAAGGAGGAACTTGTTGATGGAAGGTAGTGAATCAGTAAATTAAGGTTTTGGTTATATTTTTACACAAATTATGAATGGTTCTGATTCTGTCTCACTTTTATTGCAGTGCTAATGGAAACTTTGTGCTTGAGTTGGACTTTGAACCATTTACTGCATCTTTCCCTCGTCCTACTCTCAACAAGTCAATTGGAAATGGTGTGCACTTCCTTAATCGCCATCTTTCTGCTAAACTCTTCCATGACAAGGAGAGTTTACATCCACTTTTGGAATTTCTCAGACTTCACAGCTACAAGGGAAAGGTATCTATTTTTTTCATTTTGCATGGTAGTGAGAATTGCTTGCTTGTTTGTCATTCAAATTAGTAGTGATTGGCATTGTTAATTATCAATTTTAGACCTCCTTTGGTAACTCATATTTAGTGAAAACCAATAGACCTTGAATATCATTCATGTTTGAACTACGTCTAATATCCAGATCTTGAGTACAAATTCAGTATGCTGTATTGCATGCATGTTTGGATTGACTGTGAGTTTGGCAGAATCAAAGTGTGTCATCATGATTTTGGCAAAAATTACACAAGTAACTTCAACAAAATCAGGGTACAACCATGATTTTGCCAAACTCATTGTTGAATGAAACATGTTCTCTTAGGGAGTATATTTTTATTTAGTAGTGATCTTTTGTGTCTGCTTTGATTTCACTGAAATGTGTTTTTTTACATATGCAGACATTGATGTTGAATGACAGAATTCAAAACCCTGATTCTCTTCAACATGTTCTGAGGAAAGCTGAAGAGTATCTAAGCACAATTGATCCTGAAACACCATACTCAGAATTTGAACACAGGTTCCAGGAGATTGGTTTGGAGAGAGGTTGGGGAGACACCGCAGAGCGCGTCCTCGAGTCTATCCAACTTCTTTTGGATCTTCTAGAGGCTCCTGACCCTTGCACCCTTGAGTCTTTCCTTGATAGAATCCCAATGGTCTTTAATGTTGTCATCCTTTCTCCTCATGGTTACTTTGCTCAAGATGATGTCTTGGGATACCCTGATACTGGTGGCCAGGTTAGTTTAACATGAATTGTTTAGTTTGTTTGTGAGAATCTCATACTATTATACCTATCAAGTTTAACTCACATGCTTTACTTGATCTTCAATATAGGTTGTTTACATCTTGGATCAAGTTCGTGCCTTGGAGAGCGAGATGCTCAGTCGCATTAAGAAACAAGGCTTGGATATCATCCCTCGCATTCTCATTGTAAGTCATAATATAGTACTCTCTTGGTTTCGAATATAAGCAAAAAATTCTATGAATTTAGCTTACATGTATATTGTGTATGGATAATTCTCTGATTGGTTGGTACTTGTGGATTTATGTTCTTATTAAATACAGATCACTCGTCTTCTCCCTGATGCAGTCGGAACTACTTGTGGTCAACGGCTTGAAAAGGTCTATGGAACTGAGCATTGTCACATTCTTCGAGTTCCCTTTAGAGATGAGAAGGGAATTGTTCGCAAGTGGATCTCACGATTTGAAGTCTGGCCTTATCTAGAAACTTACACTGAGGTGTTATTTTGACCTATAATCCTCACATTTTCCAACATTTTGATGTTTTTTTAATTGTAATCTAACATTCAGTTCAATTATATGTATCTTGTCATTAGGATGTTGCTCATGAGCTTGCCAAAGAGTTGCAAAACAAACCAGATCTGATTGTTGGAAACTACAGTGATGGAAACATTGTTGCCTCTTTGTTGGCACATAAATTAGGTGTCACTCAGGTTTGTCCACATGAAGAATTATACTAGTTCAAAGTTTCAACATTTTGTTGACTATGCTTTGGTCTAATGTTTGCCTTTCATCCATTATTACAGTGTACCATTGCTCATGCACTCGAGAAGACTAAGTACCCCGAATCCGACATTTACTGGAAAAAATTCGAAGAGAAGTATCACTTCTCCTGCCAATTTACCGCTGATCTTTTCGCAATGAACCACACAGATTTCATCATCACTAGTACCTTCCAAGAGATTGCTGGAAGGTGTGATATCCCTTCATTCATTGTTCTTTATTTCTGCTCCTTTTTTCGTAATTTTTATTTCTTTGATTAACAGACTCACTAAAATTGTTGTATTTTCTTGTACAGCAAGGATAAGGTTGGACAGTATGAGAGTCACACTGCCTTTACTCTTCCAGGACTCTACCGCGTTGTGCACGGTATTGATGTCTTCGATCCAAAGTTCAACATTGTATCTCCAGGAGCTGACCAGACCATTTACTTCCCTTACACCGAAACTAGCCGCCGATTGACATCCTTCTACCCTGAAATCGAAGAGCTTCTTTACAGCTCAGTTGAGAATGAAGAGCACATGTGAGTTTCTCTCTCCCTCATTTTCTTTATTTCCTTTAATGTTATTGTTGTTGTCATTGTTGCATGAAACATCATCTAAACGAATGTGATTCAACTGTAACAGATGTGTGCTGAAGGACCGCAACAAGCCGATTATCTTCACGATGGCAAGGTTGGACCGTGTGAAGAACATTACAGGACTTGTTGAGTGGTACGGCAAGAACGCCAAGCTTCGTGAGTTGGTGAACCTTGTTGTTGTTGCCGGAGACAGGAGGAAGGAGTCAAAGGACTTGGAAGAGATAGCTGAGATGAAGAAGATGTATGGCCTAATCGAGACCTACAAGTTGAATGGCCAATTCAGATGGATTTCCTCTCAGATGAACCGTGTCAGAAATGGAGAGCTGTACCGAGTGATTTGTGACACCAAGGGAGCTTTCGTGCAACCTGCTGTTTACGAAGCTTTTGGTTTGACAGTTGTTGAGGCCATGGCTACTGGATTGCCAACATTTGCAACTCTTAATGGTGGCCCTGCTGAGATCATTGTCCATGGCAAATCTGGATTCCACATTGATCCTTACCATGGCGACCGCGCTGCTGATCTCCTTGTTGAATTCTTTGAGAAGGTCAAGGTTGATCCATCTCACTGGGACAAGATCTCTCAAGGTGGTCTCCAACGTATTGAAGAGAAGTAAGCTACTATAACCATGTTACATAGTTTTCTTTGTTTAGGTTGTGTGAATTGTGATTAACTTGTTTTGGTTTTTGCTTTGCTTCCAGGTACACATGGACAATTTACTCTCAGAGGCTTCTTACACTCACTGGTGTCTATGGCTTCTGGAAGCATGTGTCTAACCTCGACCGTCTTGAGAGCCGCCGCTATCTTGAGATGTTCTATGCTCTCAAGTACCGCAAATTGGTAAGTTTTTATATTAGACGATGTAAGATTGAGTTAGACTCGAAAACTAATATAAATATTTTTCCATCAAGTTACTAATCAATGATTTTGTTACATTTTTGTGTACTTCAGGCCGAGTCTGTGCCCCTAGCTGTTGAGTAAAATCTGAGGCTTTGAAGAGTTAAATGAAGAAATGGAGAAACCGGCTTTGTTCTCTTATTTGGAGTCTTGTTTTGAGTTTTATAAATAAAAATGTCAATGATTTTGATTTTGTTAATTTAAGCTTTGGATAAAAAAATTGCCAATGTCCTCTTAAAAAAAAATTGTCAATGCCTTTTTCTTTTGCATGATTTGAAATGTGATTGGGAAGCTTGAATGGTGGGTGTTTTGCCCCATCAATTCAATTTTAAGCCGTGCCTTTATTTTACCAAATTCTAGTTCCACCTTTTCTCTTTATGTTTTTTTCTATGATCACCTTTTGTCTTCAATATATCCTTTACTTTTGAATAATATACTTGCAACTACAACAAAAAATCATAGTCATATCTATAGTAGTATAAAGCAAAGGATACCCCTCAATCTCATCTTGTTGTTATCTATCATTAAGAAAAATGCAATAATTGACGTTATAATTTGGATGCAATTGTCATTGTCAAATTTCATAGTTGGTGAAGTATAACTCACTCACGAGCGCAATGGGCAATGCAAGTCATTTTCATTTGGCCTAAAGTGTTGTTGGGTCATAAATGCTACGTTGTGTTTGTAACAAAACAACAAAAAATTCTGCACTCAGGAGTTTTTTTTTTTTTTTTTAGGTGTGGGGAGGGGTTCCTCTAATTTGAAGGGTATGTCCCTTTTAAGGTATTCAATTAATTAAGCCAACCGTTATAGGTACAACGAAAGAAAAGCCAAATAATGCCTCCCTGACAAAAAAAGTAACATCCTTTTTTGCTTGTTTCATATCATCATACACATACGGTGGGTGGATATAATTCTGGAAGGAAAAAAAAATAAAAAGTGAAACAAAGTATACGTATATATAGGAAAGCAATATACTTACATGTAACCAACAAAGGTAATTATGAATATTTACCATATTCGATGACATAAAATTAACTTAGATTTTGATGACAAATTATATTAGTAACTTGGTCCTTAGCTAGCAGTGACTTAGGATTCCACCCATGCTGTGTTTTGTCTCATTTGAAATCCTTGACTAGCTAGCTAACACTTAAAAGTGGGGCCCTTTGAACATTGATTCTAACTAACCACTCTTTTTCCTCGTAATTCACTGACCTCGTCAACCAGAAATATCCATTTCCTAAGGATAAAACCAAGAGAAAAAAGATTCATTATTCGACCATCTCGATGGAAGGTCTTAACCTTTTAAGATCCGATACTTATTAGGTATTCATTTTTTGGGGGTCTTATAAGACTCGGAGTCTCACTTAAGATCTCAATCTTAAATAAGACTCACACATTTTTAATATTAAAAAATGGGTCATGCTAATTTGTGCCATAAGGACAAAAGTTAATGAATCATAAAAAGAAATAAGAAATAAATTTAGTATTGAAAGTATAAATATTTAAACTTTTGTAATATTGAATGCACAATTTCCAAGAAAATAATTCGATATTTAACTTGTGTCTTAAAGACACAAGTTAACATTTCTCATAATTGATTGATAGTTGATTAGTGGGTCCTATTTTAAAAATTTGTGTGAGATGTTGAGTTGGAGAGATTGAGTTCTTATTAGATAGTATTATTAAAATATTATAAATGAGTAATGTGTACACGTAAAACGTAAAACCCTTAAGTATCAAAAATAAGTGTCTCCGGTGCTCTTACATTTCTAAGTTTGCTCGTGATTCCAACTGCACATGGCACAGTCACCTGAGCCAATAAACATGCCATAGGGTATACTATTTTTTTTCCGAGCAAATGGTCACTTTAGTCTCTAACTCTGCACCTCACATAGGTCCCTAACTCATGATTAAATACAAAGAGGTCCCTGACTCTGCACATCCGTTATTACTTTAGTCCCTGACGTTAAATAATTTTGTTAAGTGTGTCACAGGGACTAAAATGAAAGTAGAAAATGTTGTTTTCATAGAATTAATGCAGGTATACCTTCTATTCCAAATTACTGGCTTCTGGATTCAGCAGCAAATGAACATATATGTGGCAATATTTCCTATTTTACTTCTTTTCATAGAATTAAACCTGTTTGTGTTAACCTTCCAAATAAAACCACTATACTTGTCCATTATGCTGGTAATGTTGTTTTTAC
>Ga0315913_1011171_pt1 | contig 10194 bp, 9 predicted proteins | sample MpolsnodulesMG_FD_207736 | JGI IMG/M metagenome (GOLD analysis project Ga0315913, IMG submission 207736) | Medicago polymorpha root nodule microbial communities from Los Angeles, California, United States - small nodules | ecosystem: Host-associated > Plants > Roots > Nodule | place: USA...
TGAACTGAATCATACTATTTTTTCGATTCAAGTAAAGTTTTTACTTTCTTATTTCCGTTGTATTTGTTCTCTTATATGACCCGGGCGTCAGCACGGGTCAATGGTCTAGTATAATATAATACTCAACATGATACCCTAAAAAATAAAAATGAAAATACTCAACATTATAAAAAAAAAAAAATGTAATCAATGTTATTTAAAAGCGTAACACTTTATGTTTCAAAAAAAAATAAGCGTAACACTTTATGTTTGGTTGATGATCTTTTGCATTCCCTCAGTTTAATGCATTTATTTTTTTTTATTTTAAACTGTAATAAAATATAAGATGTAAAACTGGTATTTAAATTTCTTCAAAAAAAACTGGTATTTAAATAAAATAATAAGCTTAAATATAGACAAATTATAAAAGAAAATTGTATTGAAAATCAACCACCTTTCAAAGGCACGTATGGTTGTATATATAATGGAATAGAGTAGGAGCAATGATATTTGAACAACCAATTGTTACAACTTTTGTTACAACTTCTTTTTTTCACTTTTCATTGGTCAAAAACAATGGAGAGAGAAAAATGAAGAGATAGAATACAAACATAATGTGAGTATGAGAGAGAAAGTTGTTAGAGAGTTGTCACAAAGTGATTGTACAAATATCATTTCTCATAGAGTATATACAAAGACAATCCATGTTTTATAACTTATTTATGGAGTACCCTACCCTATCTAGTACCCTACCCACCTAAAACATCCCTACTTACGATCTCTAGTCTTGTTGACTGACTTGTTAGAGTAACAACATGACATGATGTGAGACGACACGAGGTTTTTGGCTCATTGTTTTGAGTCCGTATCAACAACATGACACGAGGTTGTTCACTCATTTTGTTTGAGTCATCGATGTGAACCATGTACACGTCGTAATATTCTCGATTTCAACGATTTACACGTCATGATATTAATATCAATGGTCCTATAATTGTTTATTGTTATATGTGTTTTTCAATTAACTTTGATATTATTTACTTTTACTCTAGGATCAAGCAAGTCTTATGTCACAAATCCAAATAAAAAATATTTGGAGAAACACAAATGGAGAAAAAAAAAAACTAAAGAAACAAATAACTTAGTCACATCATTTAACACTATTTAATTATTTTCTCTTTAAATTTTGTAAGATCCAACTCAACTGACAATATTAACAATATTACAACTGATTTTGTAGGAAGGATTTGTGAGGTGTGTATTGATTCGGAGTCGGTCATCGAGAGAATGCTAATGAATGCTATTATGTGTGTCAATGGATTGGCTATCTGGGTAGTTGTGGAAACACGAATTTGATTGAGAATGATGATTGTCCTAATCAACTTTAATATAAATATTTTAATAATTTAATAAAACACGGATAACAATCTAAAAATAGTGTGATGCATCATATATGTCTTTTGATAATCTATGATTCTTTTCAGAGATAAAAATGTTAGAACTTAAGCATAGATTAAACTAGTGATTATTCACCTAGTTATAGTATCATCTACATTTGGGGTGCCATTATGTGGACACAATGTTTTAATAGTCAAACTAGAAATTGAATGAGCAAGATCTGAATCATAGTTCAATAGGATAATGAATTAGTTTTGCAAAAGGAAATTAAAAAAAAAATGCTTAACTAACTGTGGTTCAACGGTTGTAATCCAGTTCAACCATGCTGCAATATAATCAGATCACCAACCAGCTAACTGGCCAGTTTCTAGTTGAACCGACTGGCTCAATCCGATTTTTTAAACATTGGACACAAGAATTTTAAGTGTTAACTAATCAAACGAATAATTAGTTTATTGACTTTGTTGTATCACTACAGTGAATCATCGCCATGCTATAATGTAATTCCTTAATTTTCAAGTAACAAAATCCTGCTAACTCATGTAACATTTTGAAGATTCCAACAGCAAGTTTATCAGACTTCACTTCAATTGTGTTTTTTGTATGTTTGATTTTCTCTTCTTTTGAGCCCATGTTGGTCCATAAATTGCCAAGAGTGTCCGGCCAAACCGCCTATCAGTTATCTGTAGTTCAAAACAAACACTTACAGAACGACATATCATCAAACTACAGTATATTAAATTCGTACTTGTAAGTCAAAAGAATTTTAATAAAACTCGATGGTTGGCAAATAGTTTTTAATCTATGTAGTCAATGACATATAGCGTAGTGTAGCTGACGACCATGTTGGCGCTATAAGAATCCAAATTTTTTTGCATGTTTTGCAAAACTGCAAACACAGTACTATTGATTACTTTAATTACCTTAACAAGGGGTCCGCAAGATTCCAGCATGTCGGTTTTCGAAGGATACTCAACTACCTACAAAAATGAGAGTTTCATGTAAAATTAGTAACCGGAAAACTATTTAGACCATGAATAAGAAAGTAAGAAGATACATACAATAAAAGTGTCATCGCCAACAAAGGGTGATTCTGAAATCAGCCTCATCAGAACCACATAATCAACTTCGGCATATGGAGGGGTGACACTAATGTAATCAAATGTACCATTATTTCCTGCATGTGAACAATTCAAATTTACAAAATCAGAAATCTCCTTGATGATTTTTCTTACCATACTTTCTTTTGACGGTACGGTTGGATACATTAGACCACTGATATTTGACATAAAAAATAGACATCATGTGTCGGACACCATATAAAATACATCTCAATCAAGTAAGTGTCAGTTTTACTCGAGGAGAGAAAGAAAAAAACTAATATAAAAATTATAAAAAAAAATGTATCAAATACGGTGTTGGATGATGGTTTTAGATGTCAAAAAAATGTTTGGGGATACATTATAGGTCTATTGTATGCAGTCTTGCATATTTGCAAGAGACTCGGGCAGGACCTTGGAATATGCAAGACTGCAAACAGACATCCGATTCTCAACGCGGATATTTGCATAACCAAGTAAGTGATTAAATCATTACATAACCACAACCCTTTTGTTTAGGTAGTAAGGGTTGTGGACTGAAGATGCAATGTGGATATGTGTAAAATGAAGTTAAAAGGAAAAAAGATATACATGCCTACAAATTGCTCAGCACGTTCAAAGAATTTCTCAACGCGGACAGTGTGTATGACTGATTCATCAATGAATCCAGTCACCTCTAAGTTTGGACGCAAAACATCTGATACAACCCATGGATCCATCTCAACAAAATGCACCTAAAATGTTTGCTTTTGTTAAAATCACATAATCAAGACTCCAGGAAGAAAAAAAATGCATTGTAAATAGGAATATCTGAAGAGTTTAATTTTGAATCTTTAATACACAGTTCGTGTAAAACATTTTACTCTGTCAGCAAATCATAATTAAACACATGTGTGGATCTTTTTTTAAATAATATTGTGACTTTAGAAGCAGTTACGGTTAAAGTCAAATGTTTATAATGATCTGAAGATTAAGATCGATTGACAATGTAAACAATTTTTACACAGACGTATATAAATTAATCCATATTCAAAAACAAATTGTTGAAATTTTTTTGTACAAATCTCCTTAAAACTTGATGAAAATTTATTAATTTCATTTTTCAACAGAAGGCTAATTGTATCACTCAGGAGAGAGCTCAGGGAACATGACAAATGATAACCATAAGATAGTGATTGCACACCGCTCATTGAAAACATCAATACCTCGGAGCATCCTCGGCTAAGTGCTTCAATTCCAACAGAACCGGTACCACTATACAAGTCTAACCAGCGTCCAGGTCTCAAGGATGCAGGACTGCCACCAGCCGCCTTGGCATTATAAAACAAAATCATTACTATAAACAAGAAAGTTGCAGCAAAGAAATTCTATAAACTAGATGAAACTCAATATCAATAGTTAATAAGCAAACAAGTGTACTAAGGATCTGCTTAGATCGACTTATTTAAGATTATCTATTGAGGTGAGTCCTTGTGAGACTGCTTAGGAGAGCTTGTGGAAACAGCTTATGACATGTCCATAAGCTGTTTTCAGCTTTTTCCATAAACTCTCCATGGTAAGCTCTTATATGAGAAGCGTTCATGCTATAAGCGCTTAATTAAGTTGTTTATTCAAACATGGTTTAAGTAATATACAAGATAACACTTGCAACTGGTACCTGTAATATATCAAAGGCTGCACCTTTCACGACCTCCATCATGGGGCGTACATCCATGCTATTTGGTGAGAGTAGCTTCGTTCTTCGAGCTGTTCCTCCAATAACCTATGTAGTCGTTGGAAATAAATGTCAGACACAACTTCATTGTATCCAAAAACAAATTTCAACAAAGAACAAAGGCAGTAAGTATGTATTCTGCCCTGCAGCACGTACACAAATCACGGTCAAAACCATGTTGACATGGAAACTTGGTTTTGTTGCTTCTACAAATTTATGGTGGAATAGCATAGGGATGCAAGAAAAAGTTACAGCCACGCATCCAAACATATGCTAAATTAGGATGGTATACCCTTATAGGTTATAATGCTTTGATGCAACGGGTGTTAAAAAGCATACGATAAACTGAAGAAAGACGTTAACATCAGTTAACGAAGATAACAGTTTTTCAGACTATTTGATTTAATTTTCCATATAAGCCAACTACTCGAAGATGACATTCAGATTAAAATGTAACAGTAAAATGTTCAAGTCTAAAGTTTGATACATTGATAATAAGCTCAAAGGATTGGTTTACAACTTGAATAGATGCCGCGGCCTCAAGTATTAACTATCAAAAAGCCCTAGGTAATGATGGATGAGATGGAGCAGTATTATCATCATATTGTTGGATATTTAATGAGTTTAAAGGGGATGCACTGTCAATGTAAAAAAGCTTCACACATGTGTCTAATAAGAATCAACCGTTTTGACACGTCAACTCAGTCTTGTAAATTAATCTTAAAATTCATGATATGAAGTGACGAAATAAATAACTCTTATTGGATGTCCATGTAAAATTGATTTAAACCGACAGTGTATACTTTTTAATCTCATATTTTATTGTAATGGAGCAGGGAAAATATGAAGGACAACAAAAAGGAAGTTTTCTAAACTTATAACTTAAAAAGGATAAAATTCCAAATATATCTCTCATCTTAGACTTATAGATATATTATCAATTCATCATAGACATAAAATGCATCCATCCTAAATGATATTTGCATGAAAGGATAGAGAAAACGTGACTAAGCTCAGTGTAGGAACTAGGACCGACACTTTAGAACATTTGATCGCTTCTATTTTCTTACATTGTTATCGCATCTAGTGCCAGTGTCAGTGTATTGTGTCCGTTTTGGTGCTTCAATGACTAACCTCCTCTAAAAAGTAAGGCATGCTTCGCTCGGATGTATCACTTTCACGTTCTTTTAGAAAAGTTTAACCAACTTCACAGCAATCTATCCATTAACACACACACACACACAAATTTTTATTTTCCTCATCAATTAGCACTTCTGAGTGTTAAAATGAGATTACCTGAAGCAATTTATGTGTCGTACGAGGAGGCTTAGGTTCCTCAGGTGGATCCTGCACTTGTTTCCCTCCTCTTGTCTTTTGCTTCTCCTTCTTCCTCTTGGACTAAATAGTTGCACCACATCAAAAAAAACAAAAACAAAAAACGACAAAATTCACGAAACAAAAAGTCAGCAAATCGCAACCAATCTTGTGTAATTTTATGACAGTGTAAGAAATCTTTACACATACACTATTTTTAAATAACATCTTGTTGCATAAATTAAAATAAGCCAAAGCATCTCAACTTTTTTAATAACTTTATCTCAACTTCAATCATATAAGCACTTTTCATAAGTTAACAACATAAACTTATTCAAATTGAAAAATTAAGCAGAAATGCAATTCAAACAGCCCTTATAAAAAGTTGTAATTTATAGTATTATAGAAATTTACAATCATATAAAAACACAGAGGAAAAAAAATGAAAAACCTTTGGAGAAGAAGATTGAGAAAAGTAGTCATCAGCATCAACATCATAACCATACCGTTCAAGTAAGATTTTTTTCTCTTCACTTGCCAACCCATTTCCTGATTCTGCAAAATATTCAAGAAACACAAAAAACCCATCATTTTAAACCACCAAAAATCATTAAAATAACTTTTTTTTTCTTCAAAATTTATTATGTGGTTAAAAAAACAGGAATGATGAACTATGAAGCATTGACATAACACGTCGACACCGGTAAATATTCGATAAAATAACATAATTGAATGTAACTATATGGGTTCGTGTCTCGCACTGACAAGTGTGAGACACTGGACATGCTTTTAATCAGAAGTGTCGGTGTTACAGAGATGAGAGATGATTAACTTACTTGAAGAAGAGAAGAGGGTGAGTGAAGAAGAGGGTTTGGAGGAAAAGGTGAGAAGAGGAAGAAGAGAAGAAGGTGAAGAAAGATGATTGGTTTTGGTGTTGAGAAGAAGTGGTGAGTGTGTTGGAGGAGACAAAACAGACATTGTTGTTGTAAAGTGAAGGTGTTGTTTAGTTTTAATTTTGGTTTTGGTTTTGTGAATTTTGAGTGTGAAATTTTGGTTGGATTAGAAAACAAGAAACTGAGATTGTTGAGTTTGGTGGCAAAATCTAAAGGCACACGACAGTCGCGAGAATGCAGTTCTGTTGAGTTAAGGATAAAACGACCGCCAAATGCTGCACTACCAAAACATAGGTAGGAAGAAAAAATAAATATATCATCAAATTGGTCCAATATTTTTCATCTCATTCTCAAATTAGTCTTCGACTTTATTAATATTTCAAATAGTCTCTGTCATTATTAAAAAAAATTAATTAGATCATTATCTTTATGTTTTTGTCACATGATACGAGGGATCTAATTGAAAAACTTTTAACAATGACAAAGTCTAGTTTAAAATATTAACGAAGTATGAGACTAATTTGAGAGTGACATACAAAGACATTGATCAATTCGATAGTTTAGTAAAAAAAAAAAAAAAATCCTTTCCACAACTTTGTTTTAATTTAAGATAAAAATTTATATGAAAACATAATAGAAGGATCATAGATTTGAACATTAAAACTTATATTTTACTCTTGAAAATAAATATTAAAATTACTTAAACAAATAAAATAAATGATGACAAGAATAATTTTGTCTTCATTGAACTACAGGAGAGGATTCGGTGCCTTTGGTTTTGATGCCTTTCGGTGCCTTTGATGGATTTTGTTCCTATGGGAGAGGCTTCGGTGCCTTTCGGTGCCTTTGATGGCTTTTGTTCCTATCTCTCTCTAAACCATTAATTCTCTCTCATCTAATTAATTTATTTTAATCATTCATCCAACCTTCTCTCTCATCTAAAATGAACTAAAGGCACCGAAAGATACCGAAGCCAAAGACACTGAATCCTCTCCCTTGAATTACAACTATATTTTGAAGTGATTTGAACTGAGAACTTTTAATTGCATTGTTCAACTTTTATTTAGAATCTTAATTGTATAAAAAAAAATTAAGTGTAAATTCAATATAGTTAATGTTAAAAAAGACATATTATTTAATTTTGAAACTTATCTTTTTTTGATGATCATGCTATGAAAAAATGACGATTTGCAATTTGTATAGATGGTTAAACATTGTCCCTGTGAATATAATTTGGTTGATTGACACGGACATTGTGAGAAGTAGGTGTAGGGGTATGAACTTTAGATTTTCCATTTATTCATTTTAAAGAATGAACTTCCAGCCACTAAATTATTTAATAAATAAATATGGTCGGTTCAACATTTCGTGAACACCCGCGACCTATGACATAGTTTCTAGTGTCTTTGGATTTTCTAAGGAACAAAGGGAGAGTGTCATTTATATAAGTAGACATATTTTCAAATGTATTTAGATTTTCTAAGACGTCCAAAGAAGGTCTTTTGACATTATTATATCTGGATGTATTTGAGTTTGATGACTTCGCCTATATCTCACTCTCATAATCAATCAATTTTTTTCATCAAAATAATTTATTTTAATCATTCATCTATCAACTAAATATACTAAATTCAAAACTCAAAGTCACCCAAGTGAAACTATGACATGACAAGTGTTCCTTGAATTGGGACATCTCTATTTTGTGGGGGTCTAGATATGAGCTCATTACTCAATTTGCATGCATTTGTTAACAAAGTAGACAATATTAATAAAATTTGAGAATTGCTCTTCTCCCATCTGATTTTGCTCATTCCCACTAAGCAATACACATGTGTGAGTTAACCCATGCTGAGAATACATCTGCGTGAGTTAATTCACGCTCAGCTATTTGATTGGAATGAGCAAAAACAGATAGGAGAAGAGCGGTACTCATAAAATTTGGGTTTGCCATAATGTGGGCTTATAAGACTCTTATAACAATTTCAAAATTACTTTATGGACCCCTCATTTTTGCTAAAAAGTTTTGTGATTTATTAAGTTCCGATAGCACAAAACTTATCGAAAGATACAATCTGATCGGCTTTTTTCTATCAAATGTTATCATTCGATCAACTTATTTTAGGGGCTCAGCATTTCAAGAAAGAGAAATGATATTTGAACATCCATTTGGTGACAACTTTTGTGACAACTTTCTCTCTCATACTCACATTATTTTTTACTTTATCTCTCTATTACTATGGTTTCCGTGCCAGTACTACTTTTTCTTTGTAAATTATGGTTGTCAAATAAGTTGTCACTAAATTGGTTGTTTAAATAACACTCCTCTTCAAAAAACGCATAGAGCAATTTTCTAACAGTTTTCTCCGAGCTCGATGTTGAGTTGTTGGTCCTGCATTGTTTGTTGGAGTTTCCTTGTAATAATTAAATTCTCACATACGATGTTAATGCTTTGTCTTTGTCCAAAATCCAAATCAGCCTCCTAATTGAACCGAGCCTATATCTTTGATAATGTGTTCACAAACACTGGTTGTTCTCGGTGGTGCGTATATGTGGATTCCTACAAAGGTAATCCAACTCAAAAGTTCGCAAGGTTACTTATGGTTCTAGTTTAAGAGACAATTGACGTATTTGATATTTGGTGTATGTTTAGTTACGCGGTGATATTAATTTGAAGGAATTGATAAGTTGAGTGCAAACTGATTTTGTTTAGTTACATTCATAAAAATGTGTTGAATTATAAATTTGTGTAAAAATCAATTTTATAATCAAAAACTACAAATCATAACTTCAAGTATAATCAATTCGGCATGTAAAATCATTTCTACTCAAAAGTAACCAAACTTATCTGAATTAATTCCAAACCTCCATAATCAATTTTGATCCTTCCAAAAATAGAACGAAACTTACATTTGGTTTGGTGTCATGTTCTCTTTTATATTACCGGGTTTTGGGACCATCAAGGGATGTCAATGTTAGACTTATCATGATAGAGGACTTCATGAATGCACACCATGTCGGACTTTACAAAAATAGATATTCTTTATAAAAATAAGGGAATATTAAAGCGATAATACACGCGAATAATATAAATATTCAAGAAATAGACGCTACGCCTTCACATCAAAATTCAAACAACATGCATATATAAGATTTCTCAACAGTCGCAGCGGATATAAGTCATACATCTCCAAAATATACATGTCATAAGATCAATATACATCATCATATAAAATCTTTAAATCCCGACAAATGGGCAAAATCTCCATAACAAATAAATCCAACAAAAACATAGAGATCGACGTCCTAATCAGAGCCTAATCTAAGACTCCAAGAAACGATAACGAAGATACTCTCGCTATCCAAGTACTCACCAAGCAAAACTACTCTTGCACTCCGTCTACCCATTCATACAAACAAGTAGGCGGTCAAAACCACTGGGGGTAAGCTTCACATCAATCATAATCAACATAAACAGTGCAGAATATATATTCATACATATACATATTTCACCTCATTACTCTTACCAAAATGATTATCATCAAATATATTCACCAAGTGTATGAGCACAAGCAAGTAAGACACGTAATTAGAGTCTAGTCCAAATATTCACAATCATCAACAAAATCCACCAATGTACATATACACAAATCCACATGATCACAACATTCACCAAATTTCCCAATGCACCAACCCACCAAGTCACATATTCAATTATGACACGACTCATCAACTAATCAAATGCATGCAATGTTCTAGACTCTTCTAGATGCATGCGGTACCAAATCACCTCAAGGTC
>Ga0315913_1011175_pt1 | contig 10193 bp, 3 predicted proteins | sample MpolsnodulesMG_FD_207736 | JGI IMG/M metagenome (GOLD analysis project Ga0315913, IMG submission 207736) | Medicago polymorpha root nodule microbial communities from Los Angeles, California, United States - small nodules | ecosystem: Host-associated > Plants > Roots > Nodule | place: USA...
TGTTCTATAAGAACATTTTTTTTTTTTAAGGAAGTTCTATAAGAACATATTTTCCCCCCTTTTATCAAACATAAATATGGACTTACCATCCATGCACCATATTTTGTACTTGCACCTTTTCAAATTTATGGTGCACGTATTCTTTTTGAAATGTAGAATGTAAATTTCAATTTAAAGGTACATACCAAAAATTTCAATATACTTTTTATTCGAGGGTATGGATACAAAGGACAAACTACTTATAATAACTCATGTCAATCTTTTAACTTGTAGGAATTATGTATCATCCACTTTTGTTTATGTGAGATGGTGAAAAAATGATGTTATGTGAAAATAATTGAGTGTTTGGTATAACTATGATTCATTGAATTGTGACCACGCTTGTATTGTCTATCCAATTTAATTCAACCTAACTCTCTCATATTTTGATACCTGTTTTTTATTTGGTGCATTCAACCATATAGTCTCTATATTTTAAAGATCATCATCGTTATATCAAGATCAATTGGTCTATATTCTGAGTTTTTATTTAAATTGTGATTATTTTTTTTTACCAAAATGTAAATTATGATTTAAAAACATTTGAAATATAAATTGTCTAATATTGATTGAACAATCATGATTAATGATTGTATTGATGTAATGTGTTTTGAATGAATCAAATTTAAAATTCTTCAAAAGTATAGTCGCAAGTTACGCATTTTACAATAAAACAAATTAATAGTAAAGTAAAATTACAACAAGCAACAAAGATCCAACGAAAATCCCCACTCACATTTATTTGAATGCAAATTTTTCTTAACTTTAAAGTATACATCCTTTGTATCTAATTTAACATGGATTATCTTTACTAATATGCAGGTCATTTTTCAATAATTAAACTATTATCTAAGACACCAAACTAACATACATGGCAACAAAAACAAAAGATAGTGGTAGTATTGCGGGGAGCAGGGAGAAGAAAACCACATCTTCTAAAGCTCCCATCACAACCACAAAAAGAACCTCAAGACCATCTAGTGCAAGTTCTGTAGAGAGTTCCACCACCCTATCAGAGAAACAAATTCCCAACTACCTTAAACCAACACTTAGCTCACAACCAAGATCTCAATCCTTCAAGATTTCAAGAAATGATAATGCTCCAAACAAACCTAATTTGGACAGAAGAAGATCTTTTGACAAACCACCATCACCTTCAAGGTTAGCAAAACAAATTCAACAATCTCCTTCAAGACTACAAAACAAACCAACTGTTAGAAACACTTTCCCTTCTTCCAAACCCATTTCAGAGAGAATATCATCAAAGACTCCAAAACAAGGTACTACTAAGAAGAGCAGTTCAAAGAATCTTGCTACTAAAAGTAGTACTAATGAAGAAACAACAGAAACGATCAATGTTGTTGAAACTAAGACAGAACCAAAAGTTAAAGAAGCTATGACAAACAAAGGTAATGCTGGGGAAGTAGAAAAGATTGAGAATACTCAAGAACGTAATCAAGTTGAAAGTGTGCATGAGATTAATCAACCTCATGATCAAGTTGGGGAAGTAGAAAAAAATGAGAATATTCAAGAACGTGATCAAGTTGAAAATGTACCTGAGATTAATCAATCACATCAAGCTGGGGAAGTAGAAAAAATTGAGAATATTCTAGAACGTGATCAAGTTGAAAATATACATGAGATTAATCAATCACATCAAGTTGGGGAAGTAGAAAAAATTGAGAATATGCAAGAATGTGATCAAGTTGAAAATGTACCTAAGATTAATCAATCGCATGATCATGATGACTTTGAACTTGAACAAAATCAAGGAAATGATCAAAATATTGTACACATTCAATCTGATAATGAGAATGGGAAAGAGGTAATTGTTGAACAAAATCAAGGAAATGATCAAAATATTGTACACATTCAATCTGATAACGAGAATGAGAAAGAGGTGATTCCTATAATGTCAGAAGAAGTAGCAAAAGAAGATCAAAACCAAGATGAACATGTAGATAATCAAGATCAAAATGAAAATACGGATAGAAACCATGAAAAAGGCAACATTAATGAGAGTGATGTACAAGAAATGAATGATTCAACAAATAAAGGAGAAGCTATCGAGGCGAAAGAAAAAGAAGAAGATCAAAAGAATGAGGAAGAGTTGGAGAAAGAAGAAGTTAAAGGAGAAACAAATGAAGAAAAAGAGGAAATTGAAGAAGCTAAGGTGGATTCACCAAAGGAAAAGGAAGAAGAAAGTGGCGTGGTGCAAGGGAAGAAAGAGTCTTCTCAAGTATCTAATGATGTGATTGAAGAAACTGCTAGCAAGTTACGAGAAGAAAGAAAGAATAAGGTGAGAGCATTGGCTGGTGCGTTTCAAACTGTTATTGATCATCAAACTAAATGAAATACGGAATTTCCATTTGGTTTTATGTTAGAAAGTGAGAACATGAAACTAAATAGGGTAAATACAAAGACAAAGAACATCTTTGTGATCTCTTAAAACATGAAAAGCGTTGTTGATTATATATATATTGTCTTCACACATTTGTGGATTTTAGAGGCTAGATGAGTTTATAAACATGTGTAATTAATACTAATAATGTATGTAAGTTTAGACTGTGGTTAAATTAAAACATGATACATTGTAAATACAAGCATTTTAAGCTTTTGTAATTATATGTGTAAAATAATATTTTCGTTTGTTATTATTATACTATATGCATTATCATTATGCATGTTTTATATGTTCCAGGGGCTAGCTTTGATATTTTACCACAATTCAAATTGTTAGTTACTTTTAATAATATATTTTTAATACCTTATAAAAATTGACTTCTTAAACTATCATTCATTAAGACTTATTGCATGAAGAAAAAAAAAAGACAATGAGAAAATAAAAATAAAAATAAATTGAAAAGGATAAAATAATTATAAAAAAACGTTTATTTGTACATTTAAGTTTTACAATTGTGCAGTTTTGGCCTCCAAAGTTTAAAATAGCAATTTTGACCCTTAAATTACTTTTTTGTATTTTATATTTTGTAGTCTCATGCATATTTTGACAAATTCGGATAAAAAAATATCAATTTGGCTAATTCCAATGACATGACATCGCGCTATGTGTTTGTTGCATGGAAATTAACATTTAAAGATGTAAAAAATTGACACCATCATCATCCTTCTTTTTTTTCTTTCAAACAACTGTTTTTTGTTTTTTTTTTACAAATTAACGAGACAAAACAAAACAAAAAGTAAAGCTTAAATTAAATTCTAAGCTTATATTTAAGGATGAAGGGTTGTATGATAGGTCGGGACAGTCCTAATGAGCAGAACACTTTGAATAAGATCCCTTCATAGCCATTAAATTGTATACATATTTTGTTCTAAAAAACATGCACAAATGTAGTATTATATTATCATTTCCATGGTAAGCATCTTTAACAACAATGATGTTAGTTAGTAGCATAAGGTATGATCATGATCATCAATAAACAACTCAACCACTTCTAAGGAACCATTTACAGGTAATAACGGTATAACCTTAGTTATGAGAAAAAATCAAAACACATTTAGATAACACGCAATTCAGCTAACAACGCATTACCTCCAACATCATTGTGCGAAGATATAGTTACCCAATCTCTGTCATGATTGCAAACAACATTGATGACAAATTTGTCAAGTGCACCAAACTATTCCAGTAGTATTGTCTCCACATTTAGTAACCATCCCAATAGTTTCATTTTTTGGTTGTAGGAGGTAGATATGAATCATTACCCAGATATAACTATTAAATATGAACACATACCCAGATAGAAAAAAAGTTTATTCAACTCTTTTATAGATTATTTTCCTGTATTTATAGTGTAAAAGAGTATAATAAACTTTTTTTCCTATATTTATGGCATAATACATTGTTTTTTCCAATATTGAAGAGAATTGGATAATAAAAATAAGGCTTAATAGAAGTTTTAGCCCCCTAACTTTCCCAAAGTTGCGATTTTGACCCCCTAAAAATAAAAACTATTAAATCGCCCCCTAAGTTTTGCACATGTGGCAGTTTTGGCCCCCAAGTCCAATTTCGACTCGGTCAACGCTGACGTGGCACCCTAAGTGAAGTGCCACGTGTTTTTTTTTTTGCCTTGGGGGCCCAAAACTGCTACAGTTGCAAAACTTAGGGGGCGGTTTTGTAGTTTTTTTTCTTAGGGGGCCAAAATCGCAACTTTGGGAAAGTTAGAGGGCTAAAACTGCTATTAAGCCTTATTTTTATTATCCAATTCCCTTCAATATTGGAAAAAACAATGTATTATGCCATAAATATAAGGAAAAAAGTTTATTATACTCTTTTACACCATAAATACAGGAAAATAATCTATAAAAGAGTTGAATAAACTTTTTTTCTATATTTATAGCATAATACATTGTTTTTTTTAATATTTAAGGAAATTGGATAATAAGGGGAGGAAAGAGGAAACAAATTGGTTTTAAATTTTACGAAAGGACCATTAAACACAAAATTAAGCTGGTCACGAGTTTAAAAAATTACAATCATGAAAATTTGTTGGAGTGTGATTTTTATATATTGTTAGTAGATTCAGGTTAACCTTTTCACATTTAGATAGTCAGTTTTGATTGGATGTTATCAAAGCAAAATGAAGTCACCGTAGTCGAAAAGTCATAGTCATTTTATCAAGATCGAATGTGTATTTTGAATTTTATTTAAAATGTCATTTTGGTAAAATAAGAGTATAAACTTTCCAATCTTGATAATGACCATGATCTATCAACTATAGTGAATACATTATGCTTTGACCCTCAACCTAAATCCCTTGATTTATTTTTTGAAAGATCCTAAATCCCTTGATGGTAAGACACAAGCAGCCTATTTGTATAAAGTGTGGTTTTCCACAAAGAACGGATAAAAGCGAAAGGAGCAACACATATAATTCAACAAAATAGGTTTAGGTTTTTTTTTTAGGAAAAATATGTTTAGGTTTTAAAATAGACGTCTTTTATATTTTTTGATCAAGAAGAAATGATAAAACGAAACCAAACTACAATCTCACACGAGCAACTCCAATCTTTTATATTCTTTTATATACATTTTTTATATCTCATTTAACATAAAATGGTTTATTCATTATCTTATATGCACATCCTTTTTCGATATATCTCCTTTTGATCGTGTAACCTTCAATGTGGAATATATAAGTGAATTCCTTATTTCACAATTCAATATTCAAAGTGCAATTAAAATTTGGTTTAATATGTTTTAAATATTTAAACTGTTCAATTTAGTCTTGCTAAAAAAAAAATTCGACCTTTACTCCTTTAAAAGAGTTATCACCACTAACTCATGCGTATTATTCAAAATTTTAAACTTTTTCTTGCAATGTTTAGAAAATTATACGAATCTATAAAAAAAATATAATTTTTTAACAAAACATTAATTAAATGTAAATTATATATTTTTTAGGCATAAAAATTCATATTTAATTTATGTTAAAAGATTTTAATTTTTTTTGGAGAGAATCTTCTAATATTCTAAATATTCATGCAAAAAGTCATTCAAAAATATTAAGGGTACAAATGACCTAACTTAAAAGTAATAACCAAAAGTGCGGATGAAATTTTATTTGGGGATCAAAAGCCGAAATTTTTTTTTGGAGAACTAAAACGAAAATTTAAAATATTTATAGAGACCAAAAATATATTTAACCCTTAAAATTTTCCAAAAAAAAAATGAAATAAAATTTTATTTAATATATTGGTTATATTTTTTAGAGGAATATATTGGTTTATGTTAAAAGTATGGAATCAAATTAAAGTGGTCAGTTTTTTTTTAGAGAAAGTGGTCTGCTATATACTATATAGTTACCATTTATTTAATGATTAGTCTTGTTTCCATTTCAAAAGTATATGAATAATTTTATTAAGTTCCAATTGAACAATTTTTATCTCTTTGCCAAATTAAAATTAAATTTAAAATTGAACCTCTGCACAACTTGATTATGTCATTGTGGTATAAACAAATGGGGGCTTCTACGGTGCAATCAAAAAACTAACTTTTTTAGAAAAATTATTTTGTTGAGCCAATAGTATAATTGTCAATGTCATGTCAGCTAGTGCTCTGTTGATGGACCACTCTAAAACTAAACTTTATCTTATTACAAATCAGTCCTCATACAAAATATTAAGGGGAATTTCAATCTTAGTGCACAAATGAGAATCTATGTTTAATTTTGATTTAATCAGAGACACAGTTGCAATAAGTAAAGATATAATGACACACCTTATGGGCAAATGTGCAATACACTATATAATCTGATCTGACATGAATTAAATACACAAATGTTCAATGATTGATCATTTAACTTCACCAAAAAAGTCATTTTCATGACTTCATCATAGAATTTTTCCCAAATGATAACGAGGGTGTCTCCCTAATTAGCTACAAAACAATTATTTTGATATTTGAAGTATCAAACGCTAACTCTAATTTTTAAATGTATAATATACACAAAACATCTATAAATATGTTTTTCCTCAGTGAGTTTGGTATTTAAATGTTTCTTTCCAATTTAATTTAATCATTAAATGTATTTTTAGTTAATCAATTTAGTAGTCTATGAAATTAATAATAAAAGACACATTTTTAAGGATATTTCTGTAATCTCAATACATGGAGAGATTATGGTTGACACCCACACCTACGTTTAAAGATCAAAATAACGATTCATCCGCAATTTTAGTCTGAGAAGAGAATAAAAACAGAACATGTTGATGTTACTACCCCTAAAAATACAGTTTTAGTTCATGCAAAGCTCAATTACTTCAAACATCATACAACACAATAATTATAACACATTAAGAACAGAGGAAACATAGAAAATACTAATAACTATTGAACCAGCTTCATAAATATTAAATAGTCACACTCAAAACAATCTCAACCAAAAATTCTTCTCTCCAAACTTAGTTGACGCCGAAATTTAGTGATAAAAATCTCTGCCCTTTTATCAACATCATCTTCCGAATCGTAACTTAATGTTCTTCTATTTTGTATCATGTTATCCATATTTATATTTTCATCACCTTGGAACCTTCGCAATACCATATGATTGCCGAACAACCTGCACCATCTTTGTTTTACACTTTTTGATACAATATTTGAATTCACTCGCAATAGAGAATTAAGTTTCTTCACAACCCTTTGTAATTGTCGAGTGAGGGGTGAAAGTTTATGCTTATGCATTGTACGTAGTTATAGGGAATTAAATCTAGATATTTTGGTTACTAGCTAGCCTGAAGCTTATATAGAAGAAAAACAAATTAGAAGCTTCTTACAGAAGCTTTATGTATTGGAACTTTCTTGAGAAATTGTGTTAAAAGATTTCTTAAACTTGTAATGATTGGAACAAGAACAGGCGAAGGTTTTCAGCTATTTGCGTGATGGGTTCCGAGAAATATAGAGTAGTTTAAAGTTCATGAAATTGAAGTGTCCAAAGCCTAAAATGTGGACTATATAATATATTAGATTCATTCTTGGAAGGCGTTGATCTATTTCTCTGTTGGTTAAATATGAAAAGGATTTGGCACTTCTCTTTTTAATATTATATATACTTTATTTTAGAAGAAAGTGTAGTTGAAAATACAAGTTGAACTAAAAATAAATAAATGAGTGAATATTCATTTTGATATTTCAAATTGTAGGTGTGATAATGTGACTCTTGAATTCTTGTGATAATCTAGTAAGGTTCGAATTTTGGTTCACCACATTGTAAATGTTTAGATTCTCCGACTAGATCAATCCTCAAAATTTGAATTTTGATTCGCAAGGTTAAGAGTGTGTAACTCTTTTAGACCCAACATTGTTGGTGTATAATTTATATTTATTTGAGAATAAAATGTAGGTGGAAACAAAACTTGACCTAAAGTTAAATGAAAGAATCACAATTTTGACGTTTCAAGTGGTAAGGTTGTTGTGGAAAAGAAAAAAAATTGGTAAGGTTATCACAATTTTTTTTAGTGGAAGGTTATTGTTTCATTCCACACTGAAGCATGCACACTATGCTATGAGGTATTGTCCGTTTTGATATAAACTCGGGGTCGGACTTTGGAGTGTGCAAACCGCTCAATGGAACTGGGCCTTTTCAAGGCATGGGCCTAAAAAATGAATTTATAGTCCAACAGTACTGCTAAGGTAAGTGGGTGTCTTTTTGGGAGGGTGGTTTGAGGTTTCTCATGTATACAGTAGTAATTTTCACCTTTGGATGTACCGCTTATATACGACACTTTGTATTTATCTTTTAAAAAATTTAAATAGAACATTATTCTTTAAAAAAAAAATATACATTTTTATTTTATCACGAGCTTCTTTTCATCTACAAAAACGATCATGTATAAACTTTCATGGTTTTGTCTTTTGTAAAAGGCGTCTCTTTGACATAGGAGTATGAGTGTTGTACATAAACTACATTTGGTCTTGACTAATTATCACAATTTAGCACTCGAATTTCATATAAGAAAATACTAAATAGTAAATAGGATGCCTATCTCATTTAGGTTACTTCTTTTCTCATTATATAATTTCCTCACGCATACTATATAGTTTGAATTAAATAATCCTAACAATGTAAGTACTCTATAATAAAACCCTCCAAAAACACGTTAAACATTTCAAATTTTAAAATTCAAGTAGGGTGCACAAGAAGAGAATATGGTGGGAAAAAATTCACTTTCATTTATTAGCTTTGTCTTGCTAAGTTGGGCCTTGTTTGTTTAAGCCTTATTCTTTGGGCTATGTTTTACATTGAAACCCTTTATTTTCAGAATGTTTCTCTTTAGCCCCCCTAATATCTCTAAGACTCCCCTAAATACACATCGGGTAGTTATCTACCAGATGTACGATTTTTAAATAAATGTATATCCAGTAGATAATTACCGGGTGTGTATTTAGGGGGCCTTAGAAATATTGAAAGGAAATTTTGTGCACCATATTCTCTTCTCATGCACCCTTTTCAATAGCCTCCATATTTTTTGTTACACATGAAATCTTTCTTTTTTTCGCCATTCTTTCTTTGCTCTGGTATTTTCACTCTTCTTCTTATTCCTTTTCCTTTGAATTTGTGTTATGATGGCTGCATATATTTGAATCTTCTCCAATTTTGAGACCACCTTTTTGACATGTATTTAAGGAAGATCAGTAGTATAACTAGAAAAACATAAGATTGAATCTCCATAAAATAGAAAAGAGAGGAAAAATCACTATGAACTTGGAAACAAAGCATTGATGTATAGAAAAGAGAGGAAAAATCTGAGTCTTTACAATAATGAGATACACTTATTCATACTACGTTATGTACCTCACAAGCTTAACTATAGTTAGTTATTATTTAACTATAACTAACTATTGTAACTTCCATAACCGTCAAAACGGTTAGTTAGTTAGTTAGTTACTAGACTACGCAACTACTTATTACACAATTAATTGTCTTTAGCTAATATCTAAGCACACTTTAACAATAATAGTATATGTGATATGATGACATTAGAGTTCAATGTGAGGTGACTTTGTTTCCAACACGCGTAAAAGTTTCATTTTTATTGAAAGGTTATTGCATTGTTTATTTAATGAATTAATTGTATAAATATTCTTATTACGAAAAAAAAATCTTCAAAAATATGGGAAAGGATTAAGTTCCACCAAACAAAGTTTTGAATTGAAGGATTGTGCAATTTTGTTCATGATTATTGATAATTAAAGAAGATATTTTGAGAACATGTTGCGAGGATTGAGGAAGAAGAGGTAACAATGTTTTTTTTTTCCGAAGCCAAACAAAGGGATGAGAGCAAAAATAGAATAATGTTTGACCATGTGAAATGATTTAATAGTTAATTAGCATCGTTGGATTAAAACAAAATAGATGGATGTGATTTGGAGTTACACAAAAGAGTTACTCTTAGAATTAATATATTCCTCCGTTAATTTAATTATATATGTCAGATCATTTTTTTTACATGACTGCCTCATAACTTTATGTTATTTAGCATTGATGATTGATATTGTTGGTAGTCATTTTAACATTTTGAGACCACCTTTTAACATGTATTTAAGGAAGATCAGTAGTATGACAATGTGAAATACTGAAATATGATAACATTAGAGTTGAATGTAATGTGAGGTGACTCTTTTTTCAATATGA
>Ga0315913_1011176_pt1 | contig 10192 bp, 6 predicted proteins | sample MpolsnodulesMG_FD_207736 | JGI IMG/M metagenome (GOLD analysis project Ga0315913, IMG submission 207736) | Medicago polymorpha root nodule microbial communities from Los Angeles, California, United States - small nodules | ecosystem: Host-associated > Plants > Roots > Nodule | place: USA...
GTTAGAACATATGGTCACCGACATGGTATGTCTGTTTAGAAGCAAGCTAAATGCGCCAAAACAGAGGTTCAGCCAAAACAGATGGCTTCTGCCTCTGTGCTGATGCAGTTCGGATTATATAATCCGGACAGTTTTAACACATTCCAGATTATGTAACCCGGAAACATCATTTCCCACACCATTTGTCGACTTCCAACAGGGTGATTTACACGTTTCCGATTCTATAATCCAGAAATTTTCTACACTTTTCGGATTATATAATCCGAATCCATCTATTCATACTTGACATCATCATCCATCAGAGTGGATGAAGTGCCAAAAACCACGAATGAATCCGGAATTATAACTTGGTAACCAAGATAATAGTAGCTTATTCTCTTTGCAACGGTGGATGGAGAAAATTTTATTGGTTCAATTTGTTCCACACGTACCGACTAATATTTTGCTTTTGATTTCATAAACTTAAAGAGATGTTCCTTTTGATATCATCTTTCAAGCGATAATGCATTAGATTGATAAAATGTCTTATTTTCCTAACTACTAAAATCCTGTTTGGTAAAAAAAAAAAAAAGAAGCAAATAGACGATAAACTAACTTACTGGTGGATGAATTTATAGTGGGTAGTTGATAAGGTAGTTATAGCTGATAACATACTCCCTCCGTCTCATAATAACTGAGTCATTTGCAAAAAAATATTGTCCTAGAAAAATTGACTCATTTCACTTTTCAATACAATATTAATTATTTTTTTCCAATTTTAACACTAATTAATACAACTTTTACCACTCCCAATTCAATATATTATACTTTGCATTTATGATAAAGAAGAATAAACTAATAGTTGATAAGGGCACTCAAACTCATTTCTCTCTCTTTCACTTAGACACTTTTTCTTAATAAGTGTCAAATGAGTCAAAGGCTCAGTTAAAACGAGACGGAGGGAGTATATGCTAGTTGATCCTCTCCAGTTACTTCTAACTCATTCGTTGGATGGGTAGAGATGGTTATTTGAAATCTAAGAATGCTAAATACAACGAATAAAAAACTCAAGAAAAGATCACGATTGCATGTGATTGGCTGTTTATCACCACAAGTGGGGTGAATTCCACCAATTCTGGGATTTAGCTAAGAAACCGGATTTGCATTTTGCTTTTTAACTCACAAATTAGCAATCATGAAATAAGGTATTGTTATATGTTAAAAACTAAGTTTAGAGTGAGAGTTTTTTTCTCTCTCACTAAACTAGAATGAGAAGAGAGTAGGTTTTGGTTTTTAAGATTTGAGGTTTATAGAAAACAAGATGTGCTAGATTTAAAAAAGGTAAACGATGTTAATATCTTAAAAAAAACAAAAAACAAACGGTGAACTCGACAAGTGTAAATGCCGGTCGCGATACTTTCGTGAAGAGTTTATTCGCTAGATATAGCACAACTCAAAAAAGATATATTTAATTAATATTTTATTTTTTTCCAATTAAAGCTACTAGGTTAAAATTGACATTAAAAATGATAAGATATAAACTATTTAAATTAATTTATCAAAAAACGCTATAAGCTAGTAAGAATAAGCTATAAACTCATGAGAAAATGACGGTTACCAATCGGGTCTTGTTTAATCAAATGAGCTTAGAAGACATAAGCTATAAACTCAAATATGTGGCTTGCCAAACTAACCATAAGCAATCATGTGTTTACTATTCTTCAGATCAACGATAGACACAAGTTTACATAACATTACTCTTCAAAATGTGCTTGATCTAAGTCATATATACATACCAAAACATACAAGATGTTTTATTAGGTGAACTTCACTAGTTCTATGCACTTTGCAATTGAAATTTTCCAATAAAGTCTGTCTTAATACTGCCCAAATAAAGATGTTCCTCAAACCCAATAGCTGAAGTTACAAAATTAATAATCTTTCCATTGTTATCACCAAACTTTTTGATAATATTGCCTTTAGTATCCACTTTCACCACCATTGCAGACTTAGTTGCAGTGCTGATCAAATTCAATAGCCTTGGAAATAAAGCTAACAAATGCTTGGATACCGTAGAGGTGTGCACAAATCCCGTCCTTTTAGAAGTTATCTACAACATTAATTAACATATTGAAGAAAACCAATTATCATATCATATCATGTACTACCTGTCTTTTTCACGTTTAGTGTATGTGAGTTTTGCCGCTAAGTTCTTTAAAACGCAAAAAAAATAATATGATCTATCATTGTTTAAGACACCTAAATCTGATTCACAAGAAAAACAAATCAAACAAAATGAAATTTGTTAAGACAAACTAATTAACGTCTTTAATTTATCCTTTAATTAGGAATTTACTTAATCTTTTTTATCAAAAAATTTCTACTTACTTCCGAGTTTCGCAGACAAGAAGATAATCTTCATCTTTGGAGAGTGCAACACCATTGGCAAAGGCCAAATCATCAAGGACAATAACGGTTTCATTTGACATTGGATTGTACCTTAAAAGTTGTCCATGTGGTCTTGCCTCAAGCACATCCAAATACCAATTGTGCATACCAAATTTGATACTTGGAATAGTGAAATAAATATTTCCATCTGATGCTTCTATTACATCATCCGTAAACCTGTTTCAGTTAAAATTTGGAAAATTCATAGTTTGTTTTTCAATAAAAAAAAAGCAACCTTTTCTTAAGGCTATAAAATTAATAGACACAACATTTAAAAGAATATTGTTTGAAGAAATTTTTTTAAAGCATTAAACATAAAAAAAATTATACTATATCTTATAAAGAGACTCAAAACTTATTCAATCCTTATTAATGTTCATTGTACTATATTCGTCTCATTATAATTGTCTTTTAAGGATTGTGCGTGATTCATAAATAAATGATCAGTTGAGTTGATTTTAATTTTAAAATTAATATCATTTAATAAAATATTCTTAATAATTGTAGTTAGTGTTGTAGTTAAATTTAATCAATTAAAGCATATTAATAAAAAATAATAAATATAAAATGATAATTAAAATGAGAGAAGGGTAAAAACTAATTTGAAAAGATTCTATCTAAAACTGTGAAATGCACCATACAAGAGAAAACAAAGACTCTCAAAGCAAAGCACTGATCGGTTTTTGTATGCATTTCGGAAAAGACCAAATATCTTCCATGGTCAGTGCCCTACTTTCTGGTCCTGAAGCAAGACTCTTCACAGATTTCTTTAGGGAATATTTAATTTAAGTGTTGGAATGAAGTCATTTTTGAAACGTTTGTCGGCATGATTTTCATCTTTAAAAGTGTGTATTTTGTGAAGTTATATATTTGAACAACCAAAAATTTATAACTTATAGAACAAATGTTGAGAAATGATGTATGCATGTGTGATTCATTTAAGAACTCTTTTTAGTTTATTATCGTTGTTGATGTTATTAGAGGTTTGTCTATTTATGCAATATTGCATAGGTTAAGACAACTAAAAATATGATAATTTTCTTTAATTGAAAGCAATAATTATTTATTTTATATTTATGTATTTAATATAAAGTGCATAAACTTTAAGATAAACTTGTTATTTTTGACTTTTTTACTTGTCTAAGTTTGCATATGATAGAAAAACTTATTAGATAAACTAGATTTCACCTTAAAACCTGATTTTGTATGCGTTGAATTAGACCCAACACAAATTCTAAGAGTTTAAGTTCATGTTTTTAATTTGTTTTGTTCAAAAAATTTAACTTCTTATAAAAAGAAAATTAAAGAGTTTAAGTTGATTTGAAATACATGAATATACTTGCCACATCCATGTGTTGGAATCATTTTTGACACCAACTTTCAGCAAGTTGTGAAACGTTTGTCGACATCATTTTTATCTTCAAAAGTGTGTACTATCTTTTAAGTAACAATATTTGAACAAACAAAATTTGATAACTATAGAACAGCCGCACGGAAACACGTCAAAAGCAAGTGTTAGTTAGATTTAAAGAAAGATAAAAAAGTTACTTTTAAAATGACGTTGGACAACTTTTGAGATGTGCAAATAACTTCCTATTTTTTGTTAGAGATTGCATCAAGGAAGTATACTACCTAGAATGGCGTTGCGACCAAGGAATAACTAGAGATGCCATCAACAATACTGTGTAATGTTTTATTTTGAGGTATGAAAACTTTCTCCATTTTAACACCTTGGTAAAAGGTAAATGTGCAAATAAATTGTCTGAAAGCATGAAAGAACAGAACAAGAAATGTAGAGATGAATTATTTGTCAGGAACTCACATTAATTGAGAACCATTTACTTGTGAAAGGATAACACTGAAACCATCTTCTGTAACCTTGAGCAAGCCCTGCCAAATATAACTATATGTCAGTTAATCATGCAGGATTTTATATTGGACCTATTGGTAAATATTTCTTATGAAAATTACAGGCTTGGATTTAATTACCTTGGTAGCATCACAAACAATGAGACCACCATCTTTTGATGTAGTGATTCCAAGCAAAGAAGAGCTATCTATATGCTTCCAATTCTCCCAATTTCCATTCCTAACCATTCTTTTAATCCATCCATCTCTTGTAGCTGTATATAGGACACCATTTTTATCAACACAAACATCTTCGGGTTGCTTCAGAAATCCTTCTCCAAGTTTAATCACATTCTGTTACGAAATAATATAATTAGATATCATATACTCCCTTCGGTCTCAAATATAAGAAAAGATTCCTTTTTTAGGTTCGTTGTAGACCAGATACATTAACTACTCAATGAACCTAAATAAGGAATCTTTTCTTAAGTTATTTTGCAGACTAGCTATAATTAGATCATATAACATGTATTCCTTAAGTTTTCACCTGTAATTGGTTGTTTTTGGTTGAAGATACTGAAAGTGGTATTTCAAGAGAAATTGGATCTATGGGTGAGAAGTAGAAGACTTGAACTGTGAGAGCAACTAAAGCTGCTAGCACCAAGCTTGAGGTTTTGATCAATAGGAAGCCATGCTTGCTCAGTTGCTCTTGGAGTTTGAGCAATGTGCTCTGATGTTATATACTATCTTCGTCTTATATTATAAACAAAAAACGATCAATAAAAATTAATATATTTGATCTAAAATTTGAACCAAATACATCAAGTTTGTTTGACCCATTTATCTTTATATTTTGAGACAAGAGGGAATACTTGTCTATACATATAGTGGACTACTATGACAACATTTCTATTATATTATTTTTGAAACATTTATAAACAAAAGTTATATGTTTGATTAAGGCACTTTTGTATAGAATGATGTATTGTTATTTAAGTAGAAACTTGCTGCAAAAATTATAGGGTGTGTCTAATATGGACCTCTAAAAAATGTCTAAAGTCGAATATTGCTATTTTTAGTAAGGGGTTAAGTAAGTTTTTTATCCCTATAAATATATCTATTTAGTCCTTGTAAAAAAGAGTGGCATGCTTACGTCCGTATAAAAAAAATTAGAATGAAGTTTTAGTCCTTGTTAAATTTATATTTGTTTTATTATTCATAAAATTTTAAATTTTGAAGACTTTTTGTAGCAAGAAAATTATTTTTTTAACATGAAATAAATTAAATATTATTTTATAAAACTTCTAAAAGATTAAGATAAACATAATGAAAATATCGACACATAAATCATCTTTTAAACTCATTTTTTATAGAGGTATTTTTTATAATGTTTTAAATCTGAAAAAATCATTCAAACATATAAAGTTTAAGCATAATTAAACAAATTTGAATTAAATAGGGACTAAAACGATATATTGAAACTTTTTTTATAGGGACTTGAACATGCCAATTTTTTTATGAGGACTAAAAACAAAAATTCATATATTTACCGGGACTAAAATTTTATTTTACCCTTTAGTAAAAAAAATAAATCTTATAAATAAATGTAGAATGTCAAGAGGATTACATGCAACAAGCCAAATGTTATTCATGCAATAAACCGAGTGTCAAGAGTAATGCATGCACCAATATAAGTGTTACCTATGCAATAAACCAAATGTCATGACTCGTGAGGAATACATGCAACATGTCAAGTGTCAAGATGAGTGCATGCAGCAAGCCAAGTGTTATCCATGCAATAACACAAGTATCATGACTAATGACAAATACGTGCAGCAGATCAAGTGTTATTCATGCAACAAACCAAATGTCAATAAGAGTACATACAACAAACCAAATGTTATTCATGCAATAAACCAAGTGTACATCATGCAACATAGTTAGATATAGGGCCTGCAACAACGCAATATTGCAAGTGTGGATCCTACAAAATTTGGTCTTAGATCATTATTTGGACTTCTATCATTTGGATCATTATTTAGGCCTATATGTCATATTTCAAGGTTTTTGGATCGAAAATTGCTTTTCTCACATCAATCTTTCCTAAACCCACAAGGAAATGACAGTTTTGCCATCAACGGTAGTTAACCATCGCTGACAAAACTGACAGCAGTTAACTACCAATGGGCTCAGCGCTAGTTAACTACCGCTGCAACTTGCAATTTAACACAGTCAGAAGCTTCATTCAACATCGTTATTATCATCCTTCATCCAAAAAAATTATTATCATCCTCCATCCAAATTATAAAATTTTCTTGCAAGGTTAAATTGCACCAATTCATCCAAAAAAAATTAAGAAAATCACAAGTAAGTAAGCCTAATCCTATTAACATGCAACTTAGTTTGATTAGGCTGTTAATTTTGATAAATTTAGCAAAACATTAGTGAAAATGTCATTATTTAGTTATGATGGAATGTTGTTATGAAAATCTCATTACATGAATTGTTGTTATGATGGAATTTCGCAATTTAGTTTGATTAGCAAAATGTTAGTTTGAAAATATCATTATTTCGTTATGATGGAATGTTGTTATGAAAATCTCATAACATGGAATGTTGTTATTATGGAATTTTGCAATTTAGTTTGATTAGGGTGTTATTTTGTTATGAAAATCTCATTATTTTGTTAGTTTAGGATGTTATAATCATGTTAGAAAAGCACTATATAGTCAATTTAGTTCAGTTACTTTCAATATTTTTAATGATGGTTCCTATGATAAAGTTGGTCCATTTTGAATGATTTTTTGTATTGTTTTATTTGTGTAGTTATATCTGAGAAGGAGGCCAATGGACTTGGAAATTTCGGGTTGTCAGTTCCTACTTTTACCCTACATATCAATTTATAAAGTTACTCTAGTAGTTAACCAATTGCAAAAGCATTAAGAACGGGCAGCAGTTTAATTTAAATTTAAACACAATAAAAGAAATAAACTGAATAAAAACTTTATTACAAATTCTATCAAATAAGAAGGGGTTCATCGTGGAACCATAATAAAAAGGTTTAGTTGCTCATGGCAACATACATCAATACAAACCAAAAGAAAAACATACCCTAGAAAGAATAAAAGGAGGAGAAATTCTGCCTTGAATCTCTGATGTTTGACCCTTGCTCTCAACATTCAATGTTTCTGAATGAATAAAATAGTGTGCAATGGGCTCTTTTTTATAGCATGAGGTTAATTAGGGGTTAAGAGAAGAAAATTGGGCTTTATCCGTTGATCCAACTTGGAAAACAAGCAACAAGTGGATTTTGACCAGGTACTGGGTGCAGGGTGTAAGATCGTAAACCTTTAAAGCGATAAACACGCAAATAATACAATCATACCAAGAATTTAGATGTTACATCTTCAATTAATCCAAAACATGAATAATTAATTTTTCAAAACTCGTAGCGGAATAATATCACAACATTTCATCAACAGATAATAAAATCTCCAAAATAGTCATGTCACATGTATCATAACATATCATCAAATATAAATCTCAAATCTCAACATACTGAGTGATAAATCTCATGAGGGCATGATAAATAAACAACAAACGACTGACACCCTAATTAGAGCCCTAAACTAAGACTCTAAATGAAAGAGACGAGGTAGCTACAAAGCTAGACCTCAAGCATACTCACAAGTAAAGCATATCAACTAATCCTGCAAGTCATCTACTCATTCATACAAATAGGCAGGTGGTCAACCAAACGACCACTGTGGTTAGATAATATTCCACAAATAATATATAATCAAACATAAGCATTCAAGAATTTCATGCATAACACATATACATACTCATCACTCCTAGAATACTAACATCACTTGAATATTATCTCCAATTCAACACAAATCATGTTATCATATTTCTATCATAGCATACCAAGTATAATCATTCTTTAATCAAATCGTCATTAAAATCTCACCACCTTAACAACATCAATCAATACAAGAATTTCTCACTTCTTTCTTTATTTAGCTTAATTATCAAACTACCCCAGACTCATCATTTAGAAAATATAATTCTATATGCAACTTTACTCATTTTACATAAAACACATATTTCACATATTGCATATAATTCATCTAATTCACTTCAATCATATAGATCACATAAACTCTTGCCTAATCAACTCAACAATTGCAATTCATCATTTGAAAAGTATAGGCAAAGAATTCCTCATCATCAAAGAAATCACCAATTCAAATACATATAATTCACACTTCATTACTATCATCAAAATAACTATCATCAAATAAAATCACCAAGTGTACAAGCATCACCAAAAATAACAATTATCAACATGGACACATCTCCACACAATTCACATAATCACAACATTCACCAAATTTCACCAATGCACAAATTCACCAAGTTACATAGTCAAGTATGACATGTTTCACCAATTATCAAATGCATGCAATGTTTTAGAATCTTCTAGATGCATGTAGTACTAATTGGATTCCGAAGATGATTATATTATTGAATAACCCACCCATCATCTTGATTCCCATCTTCTTGATTATTTGGATACAACCGGATTTATTGATACCGATTCAATCATCTTCGTGATTTTCCCGTCTTCGTGATTACAATACTCAATGAATGCATGGACTTCAAGTAAAGACTCGACAACGCATAACTCAAAACTCATGATCATTATATAATTTACATCATTATAGAATATATATCCCATCTTCGTGATTCTCATCAATAACACATCATTTGCATCGTTAGGTAATTACAATCCATATATAAAAAATCATCATCAATTAATAATTTTCACATAGTCATCACCAAAAAGAAACATCTCATTTCGTAAATCACCAAATCGCATAAAAACGAATATTTCACCACATCATGATAACAAATATTTAATACACCAATCAAATATTGATTCATTACTATACTATCCTAGTATTGTGATTACAAAGCCATTTGCAAGTTATCCGACCTTACAACCCCATTTTGACCAGGTTTGTTAATTTTCACAAAATCAACTATTTTCAATTTCACATACCAAATTAGGGTTCCAAGTTCTTACATATCATTAAAACATTCCTACATGTCATCTAACATCTAGGATAATCAATCATAGCATTTTGTTTTCATAAAGTTCCTTTGTTTTCTCAAAATGTCAAAGTTCGTCTCATTTTCCTTCATTTTGCAAAGTCAATTCATTTTCAAAACAAAACCAAGTTTGATCTATCATATCATAGGTTAATTACTCCTACACATCCTAATTAAACTCCTAGTAATCAATTTTTGGGATTTGGGACCAAACCATAACTTTTGGGTTCACTTAAAAAACAATTATGCTGAATTTTCATAAAGATGCATCAAGACCTACCTGTAGTATTTTCATCATAACTCAAAATCTAAAAATCATAATTAAAACACATCAAAGCCATTAGAAATATAACACCCATACCTACAACTTTCATGTTTTCACCAAAACCCAGTTCGGATCATAAAGGGGTGAAAAATGGTGAAATATGAAGAAAAGGGTTCACAAAATCGTGTCACGATTTTGGAAATCGTGTCACAATTGTGGAAATCGTGTCATGGTTTTATAACCGGAAAACACTGAAAAATGTGCCACCAAAATCGTGACACGATTGCAACAAGGAGTTGTTCAATTTAATTAACTTTTAAGAGATGATTAGAAGAAAGTTTGATTATAGAGATTTGGTTTTTAAGGGTTAAAAACAATAATAATAAAAAGCGCCTTGGGATTATTGGTTCATCGTAGTGACGAATCCTTCACAAACAAACCCTAAACCATAACTTTATATTCGACCTACTTTTTAAAGACAAGTTTCTCTTTAGTGTATCAAAGCCTCTTTTGAGGTGCAGTGAGTGTGTTCCT
>Ga0315913_1011180_pt1 | contig 10189 bp, 3 predicted proteins | sample MpolsnodulesMG_FD_207736 | JGI IMG/M metagenome (GOLD analysis project Ga0315913, IMG submission 207736) | Medicago polymorpha root nodule microbial communities from Los Angeles, California, United States - small nodules | ecosystem: Host-associated > Plants > Roots > Nodule | place: USA...
GAAAGAATTCATGTTTTAACTCATTGATGCATAATAGAGAACTATATGTGAGTTTAATACAACTCTTTGAATTAAGTTTGTTTTGTTGTGTTTGGATATGGAAAATTTTGTGGAGTTTGCTATTGAATTATTGATGGTTTGATAATTGTTAAGCTTTGGGAAAATAAGTTTTGTTTGTTATATGGTCAAATTTTAAGTTGAGAAGATCTAAAACTTCATATTTTGTGGTGTATTCTTTGATATGCTTTTAAATTGTTCTTATTCAATCTGTTTTTAAATTTTGTGGTGTTTGCAATCATGTTATTGACCAATTACTATTCTTTTGTGATGTTTGATATAGGTGGTGAGGATGTCGACTCCTGCAAGGAAGAGACTGATGAGGGATTTTAAGAGGTTGCAACAAGATCCCCCTGCTGGCATCAGCGGGGCTCCCCAAGACAACAATATCATGCTTTGGAATGCTGTGATATTTGGGTGTGTGGAAGTTTACTCTATTCATAATATTTTTCCTTATGTGTGTGCAGTTTAATGTGACCGATTCCGCTTTAACCGTGATTATGTTGTGGTTTTGGCAACATAAAAGTTGTTGTGTCGTGGCCTAGATTACGGTTGCGGTAACATAAAAATTGTTGTCGCGTGGCCTAGATTGCTGTCGCGGTTTTGGCAAGATAGAAATTGTTGTGACGTGGCCTTGATTGCGGTCATGGATTTTTATTTATTTTAAACCTGTGCGTGTTCCCATTTATTTTATGGTTTTAGCTTCTGCATAATTAAATTTGTAATAGCAATCTAATATGCTCTCTTTGTGCTTTTCCAGGCCAGATGACACCCCTTGGGATGGAGGTACAGTCATATCCTCTTCCTTTATAAACTGAAATGGTTTTTTAATGTTATTTAATATTATAATAATTGTGATTTATAACTTTCTAGTGTGCGGCTTAATAATGGAGACTTGGTGTTATGTGAAGCCCAAGTCCCACATCGAGTAGTATAGGATGTTTGGTGGAGTATTTACGTGGCTTGGTTCTTCCCCCTTGATAGCTAGCTTTTAAGGGAGAGTTTCCCAAGTGCCTAAATACTTACCTATTAACTACTCGGAAATAGCTTTTGCCATTAAGCATTTTTATCAACAAACTTTGATTCATAGTGGATGAACAGATTTTCACTTAAAAATCATTGTAAGCAATAATTACTTTTGACTTTCTAGTATGTGTTAACTAATTGGAAATAGCATCTGTCTATTAGACATTGATATGAATAGCATCGATATGTCATGAATGAACAGATTCTTGGCAGAAAATAATTGATTGCGATGGCATTTATTTGTTGTTGGTAGCAGGGTTGTTAATTGCAAAAAATAGGGGTTTGTTCTAATTTCGTTACACAACAGTGCTATAACGCAACTATAGCCCTTGGTTGACAATCTTTTGTACTAAATAGCGTTAGGCGGAACAACAACAAATTGTTGAAATTCTGCTACATTATAGCACCACTATAACTGCTATTTAACAATGCTGGAAGTGTCTATTGGGACATGATAGTTTGTTTAATTTGGTGTTTTCTATTATTTGATTCATAAAGACATGAGTTCAACTTGTACGTTTGTGTGTGTCACACGCTAGTTGGTATTTAATGTATTTTAGGTGTTCAGTTTGTCGGTTATTTCTCAACTTATATACAGAAAAGGGAAAAATGATATATGAAAAATTGACCCGTGTCATGGTGTTTTTATTTTATGTAGTACATAGTCTTCCAAATTTTGGATTTTCATGCAAGCGATGTCTTGCTTTTTTCAGGTACGTTCAAGTTGACGCTTCAGTTCTCAGAGGATTATCCTAATAAACCACCTACTGTGCGCTTTGTTTCTCGGATGTTTCATCCAAATAGTAAGTACAAAACTACCTTGCAATTCCTTTCAGGAGTTAGAATAGCAATCATTTCAATTGTTTGTACATTGAGTGCCTGAGCGTTGTCGTGCATTAAAACTTACTAGTTTAAACGAAAACGGGAAGTCTGTTTCAATCTACAAGTTTAACTTTGCTTTTGGAAATTGCTTTTGTAACAGCTTCTGAAGAACTTCTTTGGTTGCATTTTCTTCTCATTGTGGATCTTCTTGACTTATAGTTTATATGGAAAATAAAACATTTGTTCTTAAGTCAGGTTTGGAACTTTCCGTTATAGATAGTGGAGACACTTGGTGTACTTTTCCCCGTGTTGTCAAGTTGTGGCGCTATAGCATATTGGAATTTGATTAATTTGTTACGAAAACTGTGATCCTATCCTAGTTTCCCTATTAGGCCAATAGTAGCCGCTATTTAGTATCTAATAGCTGATGTAACGGCAATAGCGCAGAACAAAGAGAATTTTAGGGTATTTTTAAAAATAATATAGCTGAAGAACCTGCATGTGTGCTAACCATCCTATTTTTATAATAGAAAAACTGAAATTTTTTAGTCTCCTGTATTCACCATAATACGTAAATTTTTCAATATTCAATATAAAGTTATGCTATGCCACCATTCCCTTTTGTATTTCTATGTGACATGTCTTTTTTCATATATAATTAACTTATTTTAAGTTTCAACTGCTATGTGCCTTCTGCTTTTTGCCTGCAACGCTATCTGTTATTTTTCACATAGCTGATTTTTGGCATTCCTCTATTTTCCGCCATTCTGCTATTGATAACATTTCTTTTCCCCTTATAGTTAGTATTTTGTACACGGCATCCTGGAATGTTCAAATTTATTATATTTGTTTAATAGATAATTTTGTATATTTAAGATGTTTAAATGCATGCTGAACTTTTGTTAGTGTGGTTGTCAAAAACTTGAGCTAACTCATAGAATCACACACGTTTACAACTCTAGGTATCAAAATTAGGTTAACTCACCTAAATAGACGTTTCTGTGTAAACTCGGGCAGACCCACAATCTTAACACTTTACGTCAACCTATATGCAAAATAGGTTAAAGTATGGTTTCAAGCCTCAACCCACATAGCTCAGAGGATAAACAAAGTCGCAAACTAGTAAACATGAACAAACTCATGACTGCAAGTTTGCAATGAATCCAATAGGCCAACTTGGTGAATGATCCCAACTATGATGAACTGAAACCCAGCTCTATTGTGCTGAAATTAGCCCCAATGAGGAGAACTCAATCCCACTATTCATTAGTAGTGTTTAATAATTTTGAGTCTCTTGTCCGTCAATTTTGAACTTATGCTTTTTTTGTGGGTTTCCTTTTCTGTTATGGTTTGAAGATTTCTTTCTGTTCTAGCATGAATTCTCATATCAAGTAGTCTATTGATATAAAATTTTATTTGTTTAGCATGATAATGACTTCAAATGTACTTTCTTTGACCCTTTTTGCTTGGCAATTTCAGTTTATGCAGATGGAAGTATATGCTTGGATATTTTACAAAATCAGTGGAGCCCAATTTATGATGTAGCTGCAATACTTACCTCAATCCAGGTAATTGTGATTCACTTGATAATTCAGAGTTGTTTTAAAGCAATAATTGGTAAATGATTTGATTCTAGTCTGCCTATCAATCAATTTGTATAGTTTCATTTGTTCCATAGTTGTTTTGCTCTCTGAAAATATGAAGTAAAAAACGGCCATTTTTCTCCCTAGGTGGCATAATTAGATTCATGTGCATTCAATTTGGTCTTGCAGTCATTCATTCTATCCATTTCGGTTCACTTTCTTCTTTGAGTCAGGTCAACTAAGAGTGTACGGGTCTGTTTCGTTCAAAAGGGGGGTGGGCAGGGCTTTTAATGGAAAGGAAGTGCTAATTTACTTTTTATACCCATGTCAACCTTAAAAAACAAAGTAACAGAAAAACACATGTCATGTTTTAGTAACTACTGATATATTCTTGTTTTTCAATGGAAGTTAAGTGTTTCTTTTGTTTTTTTTGTAGTCATTGTTGTGTGATCCAAACCCAAACTCACCAGCAAACTCTGAAGCTGCTCGGATGTTCAGCGAAAACAAGCGTGAATACAACAGAAGAGTGCGTGAGATTGTTGAGCAGAGTTGGACTGCTGATTAACCATATTATATATGGCATTGACTTGCCAATGGCTGTTATAAAAATGAATCTGATTGAATAACCATCAGACTTTCATAAACAACTATGTTTTATATTATTTGCCCTTGCTTGACTGTGTGTTTGCTCAAACTTCATATGAATTCAAGATTCCCCCATGTTAGTTCACATTTCTGCTTTTGTTGATACCTTGATTGTTTGTTTCATTCATCATTATAAGACAACATAGTTAACAGACAATTTTGGTTGGCTAAGTCTATGGTGCACAGGTGCTATATGTCTTGTATCATATGCACAAGTGCTATACACCAATAAATTTGTGAGCCCCACAATAAGTAATGGCACTTATACTACACCAAATCTAGTTTTTCTTCTTCCCCTTCTTTTGCATTTCATGACCATCCTCTGCCTACTTCAGCCACAGCTATGGCTTACACAACTTCTGCAGCTGCTTCCATATTTCAATGTTCTTCATTGAGCTAACAACAAGCACTAACCAATTCAGATACTTACCCTATCATATTCAACTATACATCAACCTCAAAGCAACTTTCAAGACCACAACAATTATACTTTCAAAATTCTTCTACTTTGTCTCCAAATTCTCACCCCACAATCACTCTTGATTTGGCAACACCTCAAACTCAATTCCTTATTTGAAAATTCAACTCAACATTCTCATCCACACCAAAAAGATCATCAACAAACCTTAATCTTTAACCAAAATTCACACCTTTGCAATTTAATATGTCACAATCAACTTGGAGTCCTTATGATAGTCACTTCAACTATGGAGGACTAATCACCCAAAATAGGAACCAATAATGCTCCCTAATGAATAATGGAAAGCATCCATTTCAAGGGCATAACAATTGACATAATTTAATTAGTAGATAAACATAACTCATACACATATGTGAAGGAGTTTTTTTTTTTTAGGGATAAGTGAAGGAGTTGGAGTTCGAACCTCGATCACGACGTCCGACGAAACAATTTTGGCATTTTATCAGCTGAGTTAGGACTTGTGAGCATAGTATTACTAACTCTGCCTTACAACATATCATAACATACTTCTGAAATTATATTCTTACAATACCCCCTTTCTCAAAATGCTTTTCCTTCAAAAGTTGAAATCTACTTTTATCTTTTCTTGGTAAAGTTTTGCCCGAGGTAAAAAGATATCCTTTAGAATCGCCCTGTCATGTCATGGGAGTTTGATAATTTTGTTTCAGTCTATTTTAGATCTCATTCTTTTAGGGTGTGTTTGGGAGTTTGAAGGGGAAGGGAGGACAAGGGGAGGAAATGGAGGAGGAAGGGAGGATTTACTCTCATCTTATTTGGAGGACATAGATAGCGAAAAGAAAGGGACATGAAAGGTTAGCATGGATTAAATGACATTTTTACCCATTTTATTAAAATTATACTAAAATATTATCATTTATGGGCCCGTTTGTTACGGATTAAAATAAAAGTGCTTTTGACATAGAATAATTTAGAGATTATATTTTAGAGATTTTAATAAAAATCAGAATCTATTTTGCGTTTGTTTACCGAAATAAAAAACAGTTATTTTAAACAAATAATCTAGTTTGTTTGGATACAACTATATAAAAGAGATTTTTTGTTACAAAATTAGTTCAATCTTTTAAACAATATTTTCTCTCTCCTCTAAAAAAATCTATTTTTTAGAAGCTGCTCTTAACAGCTTCTCATTTGAAGTTGTTTTTAGATTTGATATTTTTTAAAAGTTGTAACAAACGGATGCAAAACTCATAAGAATGATTATTTTTTAAAATAAGTGATTTTTTTTCTTCTTAAAAAGGCTATAACAAACTGGCTCTATATTTTTGAAACACACTTTATTCAACATATTTAAAGATTGTTTTTAAGAAACATTTGCAGTGTTTTTTATTGTTGTTCCCGTCACATCCAAAGAGCCAGAAGCAACAACACTATTATTACTATCGGTGATTGGAAACTTGATCATCATGAACAAAACAACAATATAAAATATACGAATAAGAAATATGCACACATTAGTTAATTAACTTAGCAAATTCAATCACAATATTTTAGAACATACCTCCAATAATTTCTTCTAAACTTCAGCTTAAGCATCTCAATGTTTTGTGCTTGAATTCCAAGCAAATCCACTTAAGTATTTGAAAGTAGCGCAACACTTGAGAAATTTTTTTTTCTTCATAAATTTCCATCGATTTTTCACCTTTTCCTTTTGAAAAGGTCATTGAAATTTTTTAGCCAAATCTTTATCGTTCGTCACAGTCACTTTGACTCAAGTGCCTTTCATGCTTCAATGAGGTCACAATCCAGGTTGTAACCGACTTCAAAAGATTTTGTTAGAGCGTTTTAAAATGGGTTGAAAGTTGGGACCTTCAACGAGTCCTTAGCAAAGAAACAATCGCCGTGTATACAAGAGATCATGAGGCGAGTAGAATGCTACATCTAGGGAGAGGAAATAAATGTTGGGAAGTGAATTCAAGATGCAAAATAAAGGATTCAAGAATGAAGGGTGACCTATTTGCAAAGGTGTCGAGACAATCTTCAACTCAAGAAATCGAAATCCTGCCCAAGAGACAAGAGGCTTAATGATTTTCTTACTACTCATTTTGGTGTCAAAAGCTTTCAAGTTCTTAAGGGAGGTCGTGTACACAAGATTGTTGAGTGCACCTCCATGACCAAGGGGAATGATGGGCTCGAAGAGGGATCAATGGTGTTTTTACCTTCGAGTAAAGGATCACATTAAAGAAGTTCGGCTAGAGATGCACATGAGTTGCGAATATTTTCCCCTTCTCCTAGAAGGGACAATCGAGAGCACCATAATGGAAAAGATGATTCTCTAGTTAGGAACACTCTAAACACCATCTCATAAGGGTTCTCGAGAGGGGAGAATCAAGCTCTCGATACTGAAGTAGCCTCACATCACATTCTTTGTGAAATATAGAGAGGAAATCACCCCTCATAAGGATGATCCGTTGGAAATTGAGGTTAAATTTTTCAAGTGAGACGTGAAAAAGGTGTTGAATGATCTTGGGAGTTAAACATTCATTCTTTAGTGAGAGGCATTTCGAAGATCTGCAACTAACCTTGGAGTAGCTCTAGCTTTACATGGGTAGTCTAGCAAGGTTCTTAGGTAAACAAGCAAATATGAAAGGCTACATTTCCCTCAACCTCAACATAAATTTTGGAGTAAGAAAAAACTCAATGCGCGTAAGAATATGACACATGGTGGTGCCCCCTTTTCATCCTACGAAATAATCATAGGGATGATGGAATAACATATGATCTTTTTGAAGTAGCAATAACAGTCGCAAGAAAATGGGGTTTGAATTGTGACCCTTTTTAATTTTAATCATGAAATGTTTAAATCAGTTTATATACTCAAGAATAAACTTCTTGGTAATGGTTAGTTAAAACAATTTATAGTACACAATTATTTTATTAGTTTTAAATAGCTTTAGATTAATGAAGTTATAAAACTATTTAAATAAAGACCAAAATATTATGGAGAGTGATTATATTAATAAGCAGAATAATAAAATAATATTACTGATAAATATGGGACTAGAGAACTCTGGATTAATTTAGTTATTAATTAGGACCAAATTGTTCGGGAGAGTGATTAAAGTTAATTGCAAGGTAATATTAAAAGATTGAATTAGGACCAGAGCATTCCGGATTAATTTAATTAATAAGGACCAGATTATTTTGGAGAATGATTAAATTAAATAGCAAGTTAATATTAAAGATTAGTTAAGGACCAGAGCACTCTGGATGTATAGTGAAAAATAAATGACAAGAGAAGGGAAGAGAGGATAAAACAGGAGAGTTATCCTGGTTCACCAAATCTGGCTGCTTCCAGTCCCCACAGTTTGTGTGAGATTGTCCACTATAATATCCTGCTAACAGAAACTTCTGACTAGCACTATAAATTCTTGATCACACCATATCAATTCGTTACACCCTGTATTATGAACCTCAACAGGTTTCTACTTTATTACTTAATACGATTTGGTGCACTTGCCTAAATTATACATCAAGTTTTTGGCGTCGTTACCGGGAATTGTTGATTTGATTTTTCGACAAGGTAATCAGCAGAATTTTATTTTTGCGAATAATTAGGTTAAGTTTAGGTAAGTATTTCTTTTTCTGTTTTAATTTTATTGATTTTTTTTTTTAAAATTTTCAATTTTTTTATTAGGGTTAGTTTAATTTTCGTTTTTAGTTTTAGGTTAGATCTTAGAAATTAGGGTTAGTTCCTATTTTCTAGGCTAGGTTTATCTTTTAGGTTTAGTGTGGTCTTTATCTTTTAGGAGATGATACTATAGGGTGACCAAGTCGTTGTAGGTAGCAATCAAAATTCTTCTGTTGCTTGTACACTTTCCATAATCGTCGCCACTACTTAGACGACTATGACCTCCTACTTTGGACACTTATATAATTATAAAAAGATCTTCTTCAAGTTCGTTCTTTTTACTATCATTACTTTTGTTGAGTAAACATACGAGCTATTAAACAATCAATAATGTTAAATATTGTGCCACGTAGTCAGAGGACATGTTTGTCTAAAACCGATGAGGGTGGCAAGATGATGGCTCTCTTCGGAACTAGAGTCACGTGTCTCAGGAACATTCACTGTTTTCGACTTTGACATGAGACTCAATACCATATGAACGACTTGTAATTTGGTCTCGATGTTCTTTTTCACATGAGGCACGACTTTGACCTTTTTATCTGCACACTTAAGCACATGTTGGAACAAGAAAATTGTTCTCATGCACTTTGTTTTCATTAAATAAATTAAGGGTTATTGTTCTTCAAACCAACTTGGTTCTTACAATCTTAACCTTGGACAACTTCTTTAACTTGATTATCTTTCTTCTAATTTTTTTTGACTTCCTACCATTGTTTGAGACCAATTCAACATTTATTTTTTAGATTAGGAGGTGAACTTCGCCTTACCTTCAATTGTTCTTTCCCACTCCTTCTGGTTGATGAGAATTCTTCCTGATTTGAATTCTTCCTAGTAGCTTATCATAGGTACTAGACTCACTTATGGAATTTATCATTTCCATGTGTGTTAATAAATAAATGGACATTCATAACTCTCCAAGCTATGTTTTATGATCACGTTAACTTCTTCTTTGATTCTCTGTTAGTTGAGGTGGCTCTCACACACTAGATATTTTTAACATATCTAATGATTCCATATCAATCTTTTAAAAGAATTGAAATTCTTGGTCCATATTCTGCGAGTTGAGATCCTCTCTATTTCCTACAATAAATATCAATGTTCATTATTGTAGTAAATATTGTACACATTTCTATAATATGTGTCATTAATTGAATATTTTATTTACCAAAACAATACTAATAGACTTTACGATTTATTATAGGAATGAGAGAGGAACTCAACTCATATTTTGTACTTAAAGTGAAGTTTATTAAGTAAGACCAATTACTTGATTAAACATGAGATTAAATATGAGACATAATGATGTCCTTTTTAGTTTATTTTGACCAAATGATAAGTAAATAATGTTGTCATACTTATATTATTATGGAATGGGTGTATTAATTAATAATATGGGAAAATCTGAAAAGAAGATTGAAAATAATTAGAACACGAAAGAATCTCATTCATTCTCATCATTTTTCTCTCTCATTAGCCTATTGCTATGGAAGAAGCATTTCTTTCTCTGATAATCACAAAAAGTTAAATTCCGCGTTTTCACATTAATCACTTTTCTTATATAAGCTATTTCACAGCCACAATTATTCTTTTTCTTCTTCTAAGCTTCAATTCAATCTTCTGACTCTTCTTCACCTCTCTCACCCTTCTCCACTCGCAAGTCAGAACCTCTCTCTTTCTCTTTCTTCAATTTTTTTTTATTTAAAAATTTGATTTTTATTTGATATTAATTGATTTTCATGAAACCATTTCATACCCATGTTAATTTCATTGGTGTTTAATTTCATGAGCCCATTATTTTTTTGTTGGTATTTTTTTTCTTACTAGTTATTAATTTTGTTAGGTCCATGTTGTGGTTAGAAATGAAGGGTTGGATCTAAGTTATTTGCTGAAATTTGAGCTTGTGGTTGTTGTAATTAGGCTTAATTG
>Ga0315913_1011181_pt1 | contig 10187 bp, 7 predicted proteins | sample MpolsnodulesMG_FD_207736 | JGI IMG/M metagenome (GOLD analysis project Ga0315913, IMG submission 207736) | Medicago polymorpha root nodule microbial communities from Los Angeles, California, United States - small nodules | ecosystem: Host-associated > Plants > Roots > Nodule | place: USA...
ATATAGCTTTGTTTTTTTTGTTTTTGTTTTATTCTATTGTGCATGACATATATGTTAATGATTGGTTATAGTTTTTGATTCATGTGTGTTTGTGTTTTCGTGATTGTTTTGGTTACTACTTGTTCTTTTAGATATGTTATAAATTTTTATATGTGTTGGCAGCGTTCATCAATTTTTGGAAGGCGTAGTGTAAACCTAAATCAAGAAAGTTTGTCCTTTTTGGAAGATAATTCTGATATTTTCACAACACGACGTGGATTAGAGTCTTTTGGAAATAGTGGATTTTATCGTAATGCTTCGAATGTTCCTTCTGATGGTATTGCTGAGGTTGGTTCTTTACTCTTATCCCCTTTTCATGTTCTTTGAATTTGGATTTTTTGCGGTCGATAATCCCTCGCATTCATGAAGTTGGCACATCGGCAGTTGTTAGATCAAGGTTAGACACACTAGGTTATATTTATTTTTATTTAAAACTTAAATATCGAATTTAAAATATGATCCGTGCAATCTTGATCCAACGATCACAGATGTGCCTACTGCGGAATGTGGGGGTTGCCGACCACAGACAATCAGAATTCGTGTATGTTTTGTTTGAGTCATTCATGATCATGCATGGTTCAAAGAAACACATTGTTGTTGGTGACAAAAGGGTGATAGAAATTGATGAGTTAAATTGAGTTATTCATATAATTATAGCTCATTTGTTGTTTGGAATATGGTTTGTCATTGAATTTGATTTGATTGAAGATGTTAAATTTTTTCTATGATTTTTATCTTTAGTGCTGTAGGAGGATTTGAAATTCATCATTATGTGCTTTGCTGTTAAATTTGTGACATCAAAATTTTATCTCATAAAACCTAAAGACAGAAAAAGTTTTATGTGTCATTTTAATTTGAATGCTATGTACTTTTAACTATTTTGAGCTCACCATTCTAGCTGATCAATGAAGCACAGACACTCCTTGGATTAAGCGTGTCCCGGTGTTGGACACACGACACTACACGACACTGACACTTGTAATTAAACTGGATCATGTGATTTTTTTTAAATTATTAGCTGTATTGGTGTGTCAGTGTCGTGTCCGGTGTCCGTGCTTCATAGTTATTTAACCTAAAATTATAATATCTTTAGTTAGATTTGCATACTTCTTTTATTTTGGTTATTTTGTTTATATATTTATGTTTCTCCTTTTTTTGCTTTCTATTTTTGGATTATGGAGTTAACCGATTAACTAAGGCTTGTTAGTGGAGGTTCTGGTTTATTGTATAATGGAACAAACAAACATGTACTTTTAGCATTGTGTTACATACATAATACATCAAGTCTAGGCTTAATTTTTAGTGTATTCATTCATTCAAGAGGTAATATTTAATAGCTTGATTGCTGCTTTGAAGATAATGAAATTTAAAGGAGCTAGACTAATGGGGGGACGATCACGTGATCAATTTAGAGACTGGAGACTTGATGTTGATAATATGTCATATGAGGTGAGTTCATTACCCAATAATGCATTCTATTTTTATACTTAATATTGCCATGATTATCGAGGGCGAGCCTCGACGCACACTCAAGTTGCTACCTTGTGACATGAAGATCACAGGTTCAAATTCTGGAAACAATCTATTGGCTTTTTAGGCTAACACAACATATGTCTCTGGACCCAGATTTCATGCAGTAAGGAATCTTAGCTATTTATTTCAGATCAGATGACTTAGATTACACAAGTAGTAAGTTATTTTAAATGATCTCGTCCATTGATTTAGATCACATGGTCGAGATATGTAACTGCGTGGGTGTCCATCTTCGTACATCTACTCTCCTCACATCCTACTTTGTGGGAGCTTTGTTCACTAAGCCACCCTTTGTGACGATTGTTATATCCCGAGTAATTGACATACCGTTTGCATCGCGATCCATATTCATCGAAATTTGTGGTTTTTTGCAACAGCAATTGCTTGAGCTGGGAGAGAGAATTGGTTATGTGAAAACTGGACTTAAAGAAGACGAGATGAAAAACAACATAAGGAAAATTAAGCTTTTGATTTCAAATGATTCATCAAAGCATCAAATAGACAAAAAGTGCACCATTTGTCAAGTGAGTTTGCAAAATATTAAAGTTTCATATTTAAAAAATTCATCTCATCACTTTATACCATTCATTTGCTATATAGTATAATGTTAACATATCTTTCTTGTGTGTTCAGGAGGAGTATGAATCAGATGATGAATTGGGTAGATTAAATTGTGAACACAGCTATCACTTTCAGTGTATAAAACAATGGCTTGTGCTTAAAAACTTCTGCCCGGTCTGTAAGCAAGAAGTCGTGGTTCGACCTTGACTCGAGTGGCGTAACCCTAATGTTCTTTTTCTCCTCATTTTAAAATGATGTATAGTTTTTTTCATATGCAATCTTTATTCCATCTTTTATTCTTTTAAAACTTTTGGCTTGCTTAGTGAAGAATTGGAAACATGTTATATTTGGTAATGGTTTCTAAATTGGAAGATGCTTTTGTAAATTATACTCGAGAGTGGGTCTTGCTTGTGAACAAATTATTCTTTTTGTTCTTTTTACTTTCCTCATGAAATTTGTGGTTGAATGGTCTTCACTCTTCAATATGTGTTTCTACTTTATTTCATGCTTTGTTTTCAATTTTGAATACAAAAGAGGTAATGGAGCACTTACTATTAATTCCTTTTAGCACTTTGCTGTTTTAGGCTTTTATCTATGACTTTTATTGGGGAAAATGCATGCACCTAATTGGGGATAAAAAAAAAAAAGAAGTCGTGAAAGCATTGTTGGTCTGCTTTTATGTGGGGTTAACTTTTTTAGAGATTTGTATTCTTTGCCCTTGCTAATAATCTTGAATAAAGTTTGGACGACTTAAATTTTTAAGCATTTTGCTATACATTTCTTAGAGTTTGGCTTGAGATTAACTTAACCCTCCAAAACAAGCTTTTTAGGTGAAGATGTCTTTACTTATAAACTCATTTTCAGGTATTCCATTCTCATTGAATCTTAGATAAGTTTTGACACTGGTATCTTAGAATTTCGGTTAAACATAATTCAACCCTACAAATCAGCTCGTAAAATGAAGATACCTTCCATAAGTAAACTTATTTTTAAGTCGTATCTCAACCGATGCAAGACTCTTAACACTGTTGATAAAAAGTTAGAAGCTGATCAAGTAAAATAATTGGTGCATTTGAAAAGTTAACAAATGACTTAAAAAAAACAAATTTCATTATAATTAAAAAAAAAAAAATCATTATAATTTCACTTCAACTAATTTTGCAAAGCCTTACAATTTACTTACAAATAGAACCTAATTCCTAATACATGATTCCTTGACACTGACAAAATCAGAATGATTTGGTGCAACCATCACAGGATTTGTGCAGAGTACTTGAGAATCTGAGATAACTGTCATCTTGTATATTCTATTTACAATTACATGTGTAATTCTATCTGTGAGGATCTTTCATATAGATATATTCTAGATGTATAGAAGAATGGTATTTTAAAAGAGCAATGGATTAAGCCGTGTCATCATGATTGATGAGGAATTCAATAATACATGGATATAGTTGATCTGCTGCCTGCAATTGGAGTGTAAAAGAAAAAAGTTAAGAACATTTATAAATCTCGAGTTGCTTGCCTTAGAAGCACTGCAAATACAAAAATCATGTGCTGCATTAGTTATATATAAAGCATGCTTTTCAGTTTGGTGATTTTGTTGAGGAAGTTTATATTGAGCCACCGCCAAGGTTTATTGCTCAGGGGGATTTGCGCACTTTTGTTTGCAGGCTGTGTAAAGGCTCATACAATCATAAGCAAAGTCTTGGAGTATGGTCCGGCAAATTTAGTGCAGTTCTTCAACAGTTTTGCATGACACAAAGCAAAGCAGGTCATTCGGCGTTTTACAAACATTCCTCTACAAATCAATTGATATTGTTATTCCAAGAGATGACCATAATGGTACTAAACATCTCTAGCAGCATTTGTTTTAACATTTTCAAACTATATGTCGACCACTTGATTCGTCAATTCAAATGATCAACTGACAGCTGTCTCGACTATTCACCGAGAGGCCTTCAAGTCATTATATATTTAACAAGCTTGGTGCATGCAATACATATGCTCCAGTTTAAGGTAACGTGTCGGAAACAATAAAAATAACGAAAATATGGGCTGATTCTTTGTTGTATATTACAATAGCATTCTTGTATGTATGCTTAAGGTATATAATATCCTCTGCAACTCGTATCTTTTAAAATGTTAAAATATAAAATATATTTTATCAACAGAAGAATAATCAGAAAAATCGTACCGATCGACCACCCACTAGGTCATAATGGGCATAGTGTGGACCTCCAAACTCCCCAAAGACTTTGTATGTAACCAGTTCCTTAGGAATAAGCTTCACCGTTTCTGCATAACATTTATGAATATGTTAAGCTCATCATAAAAAAGAAACTATTTTTGTTTTAAAGAGAAAAAGAGAGTTAAGGTAGCGAAGTTTTAATACCATATACAGCTTCTGGGGGGCATATTAAGTCTTTGTCACCAGCAATTGCTAAAACAGGAACTTTACTCTTGCAGAGATGATCCTTGTAGAAGAATGTTCCATTTCTGTTGCGTAAACCACCTTTTTGTAAGACTGTTTTTAACTGCAAGAGAAGCTTAGCAGGCACAGTACCTGCCAATCATGGTTCATTTAACAATCGTGGATCAATCAAGAGTAAGGAAGAGAAATATTTTGTGAGAGCATGCATAGATTTATAATGTTTAAGAAGTTTCATATAAGTCAAACTAAGGGCCTGTATGGAAAAACAACTTATTTAAGTGATCATGATATAAGAGTTTATCACATGAGAGCTTATCCTGGATAAGCTATTTCTGTGTTTCACAGCGGCGTTTCCGTGTTTTGCAGCTTTGTGTTTTGCATAAGCTTCGTGTCATAATCTTGTTAGGGGAGCTTATGAATTTGGGCTTATGGGAGCTCATGCGCTCTTTAATATTTTCTCCCAAATAGTTCTGCAAGCACTTATACCAGTACATAAGCCCAAAATAAGCCAACCCAAACAGCTCCTTAAGCCTACAGGATCTAACATTTGTACAAGACTGCAGACTAAAACCAAAATAACTAGTTAGTGTCTATTCGGATAGATTGATTTATTTGAGCTTATCTACGAGCATCAACACTTGGGTTTATGAAAACAGCTTATGACATCTCCATAAGTGTTTTTTAAGCTTATTTCTATAGCTCTCTAAGATAACTTATGAAAATGACTTCTATTTTATCTTGTTATAGAAATAGCTTATACATAAGTGCTTAATAAAAATGTTTATCCAAACAGGGCCTTGGTATTATTCTGTGTATGGATTTGATGACAAGAATGACATTTATATAACACTGCAACATCTGATACGTTAAGACTGAATAAAAGTTGAGAAGCAAACGGACGAAAACAGAAAATTTGGAACCTACCGAAGTTGTTCAGAACAAGTTTCTCAAACAATTTTTGATCCATCATGCCTTGAGCTGAAATCTGAGCATTTAGCCAAGATAAAGCATACACGGGATTTCTCAAAAGAGGATAAGCAGTAGCAATCAATGGTCCAACTGGAATAACAGGAACGTTTAACACCTGAACAGGTTCTACCTGCAAACAAAAAAAACATTTTCCATAGTTATTATGTTGTCGTCGCAAGACAAATCACAGGCATGGAACAACAGATTTTGGTCACGATAATAAGAAATTTTTATCACTTGCCAAAGGTAAAAGCCACTTGAGAGATGATCTTGAAGGTGCATAGTCGAGTGATGACGCCAAAGTAACAACAGATGCAAACTCAGAATCCTTTCCATTGAAACCTGACGTAAAATTTATAACGAGAATAAGATAAAATATTGATTATGGAAGCGAAATACACAAGCATCGATGATCAATGCTGTAAACAAGCTTGCACTAAAAGCAAGCCATTTTTTTTTATTGATAGATTTGCTGATTGAATCATATGATCGAAAAGAAACACAGCCTTATAATTACAGAATTGTTACAGAAAAAATAAATTGACAGATCAGTTGGACTTACAACAACGCGAAAGCATTGCATACAACAAAATACCACCCATCGAGTGACCAATTGCCAGCAATTTTCCATCCTTTGGTTGGCATTGAGCCTTTATATACTCCATCTAATGCACACAAGTTTAACAAAATAATCAGAAACAAATTTGATGATATAATCTGAAATTCATATACCAATATTCATAAAAAGAGATAAAGTGCAGCTCTTGCCAAATTAAACATAAACTGTCACAAAGGAATGTCACCTTACCGCGGCAGGTACATCCTCTTCGAGATAATGATCAAAGTCCCAGTTATACTTGACTAACAACTCAAATTGTTTCTGAAGTTCATCTAAAACCCGTGGCGGAAAAAATTTCTGACCTCCAATCAAAGTTTGAAGTCTCCGATTGAAATCCTTGATTTGACTAACAATTGCAGAATTGTTTCTCCCTTCCAAATCTGAAAAAAATATCACTATGTTAGTGTTCATATGATGATCCAATGTTAAAAATCACAAGCTCTCAAAGTTTAAATCCCTAACCCCGACCGAGAAAACTTGCAAGGCTATCAGACATCCTTGTAAAAATCTCCATCATCCTTGTTGTTGGCCGTAGTTCCTCAAATTTAGTTGCTTCCTCTGATCCTCTCCTTTTAACTTGAGAAACTTCTGATCCAAAGGAAGCACTAAGGTTCTTGACTTCAGAATCTATCCTAGACGAATTCTTGAGGAACTCTTCATCTTCCTCCAAACTGTCTGCATATGTGCTTAACCCAGCACCTCGAACCTCAAGAGTCCAGGTATCGAATCCTTGTGATGACATGTGCCGAGCAAATGAAGACTGAACACAAACAACACACACTTAGCAATATTGATCCTAGATTACACTAGACTATTGTCAACAATAAACATCCTTAAGATTTATATTTAAGGGCACAAACTGCACTTATAAAATGTTTTAAATTGCAGCCCACAATCGCAGTAACAGCCGCAACATCAAGATTTTTGAAGTAAGCACAACTGCATTTGTAACTGCATAGGCCACAATTTTCTACAACATCAAAGATCGGGACATAACCTCAAAGCCAACTGTTAGGATACCGGGTTGGGCCAAAGCCCAACCAATTGATTGAATAGGAAAGCTGGTAGGGAATTGCTGATATGGCAATTAGAGGACATATGCAACATGATTATAAGGGTAGGAAGTAAGAAAGGGAAGATGCATTGAGAAGTTTGTTAGGAAATTGGTTAGGAGAGAACATCTCTCTGGTGGGAGCTTGGGCAAGAGTCTTTGACTCTTGATTCTCTTTTCATTTTCTGTTTCCACCATTGTAGAGAACTCTTGAGCTCATCTCTTTTCATCAAATAATATATTGTTTCTTTGTCTTTATTTTACGGGTTCAGTCACCGACACTACTACGTCGTGATTTAAAAATGAAAGGGTGATGATATGACTATGAGATTAATGTTAAGGGTCTGTTTGGATTGTCATGTTTGAGCTTACCTACAGACATAAGTACTTCTAAGATTGTTTGCAAGTGCTTATGGAAACAATTTATGACATGTCTATAAGTAGTTTTCAGATTATATCCACAAGCTCTTCATGATAACTTATAGAAAGTAGAAACTATTTATAATTTTTATCAAACCAGTGTAACTTTTTTTTTGTATTGTTATAGAAATAGCTTATACATAACACTTAATCGATGCTTATCCAAACAGGTTAGTCACCTCACCTCAGGAGAGAGATCATAGCCAATAGCATTGGTTGCAACCCCTGATAATAACAAAAGCGGGTGTTTCCTCAGAGGAGCCTGCACAATACATAACACAAAAACTTTTACACCTTCAACAAAACCTTAACACATTCACCTTAGAATTTCAAAAATAATAATGCAATATTACAACAAAAAAAGTTACTATTAGTTAGGAATGAATTTCACACTATTTCAAGAAACTAACATGAAATTTATGAAACACCGACCTACGAAGCACTACAAAGACACGACAATGACACATCGACACCAGTAATTATTAGAGAAAATGACATAATTGAACGTAAAAGTTTTTCTAACGTGCACAAACAAACTAGTCTTGCACGACGCACAAGTTTGTTTTTCACCATTGGATCAATAAGTCTCATCACATCTCATTTAACCAAGGGTGAGACTTATCGATCCAATGTGAAAACAAGCTTATGGATGGTGCAAGACAAGACCTATCTCATGTGAACACTATAGACTTGGTCTTGAATGTAATCACACATGTCAATGTCGTGTGATGTCGGACACTGGCACATGTCGGACACAACACGTCTTTGAACATTGGTGTCGTTTACAAAGACACAGACACCGAACACGACATTGACATGTCTACACCGGTACTAACTTAATAAAATGAATTAACTAAATGTAATTACACGTGTCAGACACCATAAACTTATGAAGCATAGACACAGACACCAGACACAGACACTGTCACCGACACGTATAATAATTTGAGAAAATGACATAATTATGTAATTATAGGTGTCGTGTAGGTGTCGGTGTTGGATACCGACGCGTGTCTGACACCGGGACACGCCTAATCTAAGAGGTGTTAGTGCTTCATAGTTGCAAGCTATGACACACAGACACACTAACACGTAGATGCCCATAATAACTTGAGAAAATAACATAATCACATGTGTCAGTATCGCGCCAGTGTCGGACATTGACACTTGTCGGAAGCTGGACACGTCATCTATCATGAAACATACTTTTAAGTGAAAATTTCATCTTTCTTTGATTTTCGATATAAACAATGAAATCAAAAGAACCCCAGAAGATATATCACCACATTCTCAAAAGGGTATCCAAAAACAACATAAAGTTGAAAACTTGCAAACCTCAGGAGAAGGAAGGTAACGCCAAAGAGCAAGTTTCCAATCGGAGTTAGGAATACTGATATGGTGCAGTTCATCAGCGGTGCATATAGATTGTTGCTTCACATCTCTCTTCTTCCAATGTACCTTCGACGGAGACAGTGACGTGTCACGGTGGTGGTGGAAGCGTGAAGAGGTGAGTCGGGTTTTGTTATTCGGGTCGGGTTGTGGTGGGTGGTTGTAACAGAATACGGCGCCAATGTTGTTGAGAAGCATTTTTGGTTTTTTCTTTTCTTTGAAGGAATGTTTTTATGTTGGTTGTTTAGATAATTTGTATTAGACAATTGTAGGACACACTTTTTTTGTTGTTGTGATATATATAGGAAAATTTTGATTAAAAAGTCATACTCATGCAAAGAAAGTACCATTTCTTTACCAAAAAAAGGAAGTACAATTTTATAACGTAATTTATATATAATTATCAACTAATATTTTGAAGGTGACAAGGATATGAAAATTGATGTATGCACTTCAACTAAGGTTGAAATACACCAGAAAAAGACGTAAATGTGCATCGATAGTTAATTGTCGTCGGTTAAAATTTATCGGCAGTTAACTGCCGCAGAGGTTATATTTGTAAATTACTAGTGTTTCCTAGTATCGAGTAAAGTGTGAACAACATTATTCCAAGGATATTGATTCTTCGAATTAGTCGATTTTTACATTGGATATTGAGTTTAAAAAGAAACTCAAATAATTTTGAATGATATTTAAAAGGAAGGAAGGGCTTGAGTTTGAACTCGGGGTTTTCACTTCTATACGTTTAACGTCTGTGAGTCAAGTCATTAACAACTTGATTAAATTTCTTTAAAAACAAAACTTGATTTAAAAATTATAAGAAAATTGTGTGAATATAATAAATTGTTTATATAGGACGTTTAATGGAATTGAAATTGGTGGTTAGGATCGTTATTTTGTAGTATGAAGTAAAACACAGTTTGTCCTCGTAAGTTTCATTCAATTGGCATGAATAATGCATTATATTCATGGGAATAATACAACTCTATATATATAAAAATATATAGTTATAAAAAATAATTTTAAAAAACAACTAAAAACTATTTCTCTTTTTTTCAAAATCTGGGACAAACAAATAAAAAGTTTTAAAGGTAATTATTTTGTTTAAAAAGTGATATTTTTACCCAAAAAGATTGTAACAAACGACCTTTGAATAATACTCCCTCCATTTC
>Ga0315913_1011182_pt1 | contig 10187 bp, 2 predicted proteins | sample MpolsnodulesMG_FD_207736 | JGI IMG/M metagenome (GOLD analysis project Ga0315913, IMG submission 207736) | Medicago polymorpha root nodule microbial communities from Los Angeles, California, United States - small nodules | ecosystem: Host-associated > Plants > Roots > Nodule | place: USA...
CTTTTTTTTTTTTTTTTTGAGGGGAAAGCTTGCATCTTTGTTATTCCCCTAACACTAAGCAAGTACGCACCGTCAAAAACAATCATATATGGTATTTTTATTTTAAATAATAATAATAATAATAATAATAATAATAATAATAATAATAATAATAATAATTTTAAAATTTGTTTGGTTAGAAATAACAAATAGTTGATAAGATAACTTATAACGGATGACTTTAGCGGATAGTTAATAAGTTTGTGTATAATTGATAGCGGATAAACAAGCTGATTGATTTTCTAGTGTTTGATAAAGTACTGATTGAACTATCTTATAAATATAAAATGACATAAAACTGATATATTTAATTAAATTTATTTTCCAATTAAATTTGTAGCAAGAAAATTGTGATAAATAATAATAAGCTATAATCTTTAAGGTATAAGATACAATTTTATTTTTTAAAATTGTCGAATTTTAAAATAGGGGGACAATATAAATATAGATTGTTACGATATAAAAGTACAAAATTTACACCCGCCAACACAATACGAGCAAATCGACATAGGCGGAGCACCCGTCAGCCGTTAGTTTATTTATAATAATATTAATAATAATTTTTTGGGGCCTCTTCAAAAAAATATAAAAATTGGGAGAATAATAAAGTGTGGATATGTTAGTAACTTGCATTTAATTGTGGGTACATGCTTAGGTGAGAATAATAAAAACAGATGCTTCGTGTGGTTTGTGCGAAATATTTTCGCACCATTTAGCATCACTCTTGTTTATAAGTGGTAGAAAGTTTGAGTTCATTGGTTCAAAATTTTGAATTGTGGGCCTGCATGCTATAAATACAAACTAAGTCACTATGCTTCTACTCTCTAAATGAGTCTGTGCCATAATCTGACATCATTGACATATTAACTCGTTAGTATATTTAAATATACGTTAGATTAATTATTTAAAGTCTTTAATATAAAATAGACTTTAAAGTATGTTAACCGATCATATTAGACTTTTACAACGGTCTGATCAAACCTAAAAATAAGGTTGTGATAAATAGTCTATCATATCCCAAACTTTGATTTTTCTTGATTAGGTAAGGCTCAAATATGACAAAGTTTAGTTTGATTTAGCCTATTTCTACCCCAACTCTCTCCCTTTTTTGGGTACCAAACTACCAATGTCCATTTTCCTTTCCATAATAAGACACTCCATCCACGCTAAATGCGGTAAATGCCATGTTTGTCATCTTCTCCCCTTTCAAGATCGATTTCGTATTGTTTCCTCTCATACTTGCTTTTTGTTTCACTAACATGTGCTCTATTCTTTTATTCCAGGATTTGCGAAGAGACCTAAAGGTTTTTTCTTCTTTTCTGTTTCTAATCCCTTCATTTTATTGTTAACGTTAAACACTATTTCCTATTTTGGGTGACTATGCTAAGAGTGAGTTTGGCCAAACGTATTTTTTAACTGCTATTCTAATTTTAAAAAGGTAGGCCAAACAAATTTTGAGAGAAGCTCTAAAAATTTTAGAAAATAAATAAAAATGATTTATTTTATATGAATAAATTTTCAAAAAAGTTGCTCCACGATAAGTTAGCGAAACTTTAAGACGTCTTTTGAGGAACTTTTTACATGCACCTATATATCTTGAATCTGGTACAATATAACATTTTGGTACTTTAGAGTTTATTTGTTTTTGGTACTCTAGAATTTTGTTGGATGGTACCAGCACCCTTATTTAAAAGAGTTTAAACGAATTTCTACGCCGCTTTTAAATAATGAGACACTTTATCAGGTGTTCCGACCTTTTAATTCTCATGCTCAATCGTTTCTTACTTTGTTAAGGAAACTAGTGGTAATAAATTGATCCCAAGTTTCGAAATTATACTAAAGGCATGTAAAAATACGGAGAACAAAATCAATCTTAAGTAAGGGTTTGGTTGATTACAACGAGTGTTTAAATTAAAAATCACACCCTGATTGATTGAATCATTGTACCATTTCTAACCTTTGTACTCTTTTTTCTAGACGTTGTGTAGGTGGTTTTGGGTTTGTTGTTTTACCTTTGGTTTGTCATTCTTTTCGATTTTACCATGGCATAGTAATCACTATATAACTTCAACTGCACATCTTTTCAAAGTTTGACACAAGACACTTGGATGGTATGGTGGTGGAGTGAAGAGATGCGGGAGTTGAAAAACAGTGTCATCATCCTGGTATTCTAACCAAGAAACAAAAGGTATTGCATGGATGATTAAGGATTCAACTATATATCTGAGAGGTTATAGGTCTTCCTTTTTATGCAATATTGCGATTTATAAAAATTTCCAACACGCGCATGTCAATGTTGCTTGAGTATAAAATAAAAATTAAAAAATTTCGGTTGGTAGGACGGTGCATAGTACACTCCACTTAATCACCTTAAAAAATAAATTATAACCGCTAGATTACTTGATCAAAAGGTTAAATTTCCAATTTATTTATAATTTTTATTTTAGATTGAGAACAGGGCAAACTCTGTAATTTATTTACGCCATGGGTCAACTCAAATAATGCAGCCCATCTTAATCATGTTATTTGAATTGTTTCGTCTATGCACAATGACAGAGCTTGAAAAAAAAATGGATTGCCAAAGTGATCAAGATGAAAACAAAATTAAGCTGCAACTTTAAAAAAATATTAATAGTATACATATACAATCGGTCCATTCCTTAAAAAAAGTACGAACGGTCAAAACAAAGAAAAACAACTCACGGAAGAATAGACAAACAAATCTAAGAAATATCACACCAAACAACAAAATATAAACACCAGGAACTATTTTTTCTTTTACCTGGCCAATCATCAAACCCTATTAAACTACTAAGTTTATTCTTTAGATGATGTAAAATGATCTAAAACGTAAATAACTTATTCAACTAAGGAACTAGTCATTACAACATTTAGTATTGTGAATTGATTCACAAATTGCTTGAATCATTAACAAAGAGAAACATTTTAGAAACCTATTAGACATTGGTAAATCCATGTTTTATTAATTAAAGAAACAATTATAATACAATTAATATATCATTTAAATTAAAAAAAATTATTTTAAGCACTAGAACTCCTAAAAAAAACATTAGATAAATCACACAATTTATTTTCTTTCATTATCATGAATTAAACACGACTTTAGAAGTCATGTATTTCAATCACAAACAACAACATCAACTACATGCATGAATCACCAATATATCTTATAAAGAATACACATTTTTCTATTGTTTCATGTATTAAATATGACTCTTTGAAATCTACCAATATAAAAGACGACTCTTTGAGTTATGGTTGTTCTTAAGATTTTTCATACACTAGGCAAACTAAATGAATGATGTCTTCGTAATCATGTCATTGGAGATGTTTCCTTTGTGTTATTTGTTGCAAAATAATCAACAATATACTTATAAGCAATGCTCTTTAAGAAAAAAAAAACATTTTGCTAAAAATCAAAGCAAAACTATTTTATCTAACCAGTTAAAAAATATATCATAAAATTTTAATAATTTCAATTTAGAAAATGTGATTCAACAGATGCAATCTTACAAAAATTAGAAATTTTGAATACTATTATCTTCTATAAAATCATACAAACATTAGGAAAATAATAAAATTTCTTTAATAATATAAATATCGTAAAGTTTGATTTTGAATACTATCTTCTTTCTTTAGGTAAGCAAAGGCCATCATTTAGAAATTTTGAATTGCAAGTTGCAACCATACCATCACCTACTAATTGAAATGATTTTTTTTAAAAATTCTTTGAATCATATGGTTATCTCATCTACTACCAAATTTTCTTGTAGGGCTGTTCGTCCTTGTAAATAAAAAAATTAACTATATTATATCTATCTAAAACACTAATATTAGCACCGTCTTAAAAGTATAGAACAAAAAGTTGTAAACGTAATTTGACATGATCAAACTAATTTTCTCTGTGTCATTCTCACTTGTATCAAATTGTACAAAGGGCTCCCATATGTAAGGAATACTGATCAATTTAACCCATAATTATTTGTCTCTGTATTCCTTCGTAATTTAAATATTTAATGTTGTGATGTTGGCAAAGGATGCCTAAACAACCATTCCAAACTCCCATCGTACCCCAATCAAACCCTTCACAATTAGTGAAAGTCTTTCAAACGAAATAATAATACTCAATTTAAAAGAAATAATATCCCTATCCACCAATCAATTATGTGTGCTCTTTGGAAACTTATTAAATTCCAAATCACCAAAATTCCCACACTTATACTCTATTATCGATTCTCACACATTGTTAGAGATATATCCAATTGTACAAATGATGCTAATGTCATTTTGCTCTTAAAAACTACATCCCATCTCAACAACTTCTAATTTGCTAAAAAACTTAGAATTTGATATTGTCGGATATCACGAAACAACACAATTAATTAAACAAACTATTCCATTACAACATCCAGTTAACTACCTGTTGTCAATTATTGTTTGGAGTTTTTAATATTAATAAGTGTCTCAAGCATTCTTTCTTCAAAAAAAAAAAAGTATCTCAAGCAACCACTATTATTAATATTGAAATAATATTACTTATCCAACAAATAATATTGAAATCACATTATAGAAATGCCAACAAATATATTACTTATCCAACAAATAATATTGAAATCACATTATAGAAATCTCAACAAATTGTACCAAAACTTCACAACAAATTATTTGATGGTAAATGGTGATGAAAACATAGGGGGCTTCAAGGTCAGTGACTGAACCTCCGGATGAAGTGGCTTCAAGGCCAGTCACTGCCCCTCTAGAGGAAGGGTTTCAAGGCCAGTCACTATGCCTCCAGAGGAAGTGTCTTTGGTCGATTCATACATGTTGAGGTCTTCTAGTCGTCATCAGATTCGGAGGTTTATGACAGTGATCAAGGTCGAAGATGATCAAGAAGATATGAACCATCATGTAATAGCATGAACAAAAAATAGACGTAAGTGCAAAAAAGAAATAGACGATATAATAACATTTTTAATAAAAATATTTGGTTTATGAATCTCTTGATGTTGTTTTAAAATCCGCTTTTCGATTCAATATGAGACGTTTATCTCACACTTACACATCATATATGACATGATGCTGATTTGAATAGCAACCATTGGATCCACTTGTAATAAAAAACAGAAAACAAAAAAAATGCATACATTGTATGTAACGAGCGTAAGCAAGAAAAACTTCTATATTTGATCAAAACTATGACTAATAAAGTTAACATCAATGTTCAAAACTTCAAATTGGATTAAGAGTTTATAACTAAAGATTTAAGTATTTTACAATTATAAGTAAGTTGAGTTACGAAAAAACTGACCACAACGAAGACACTAGCAAAAAAAAAAACAAAGATCAAAATAGAAGAGAAACATAGGGGTAGACACAAGTCAACTTTTCATGGCCAAGTGTTTGTCGATTGCCAAATATATTTTTACTGAAATGTTGACTTTTCCTTGATTTTGAATTTGCCAAATTCATTGTGAACAAATTTTCAAATTTTCTTACTGAAACGTGTTCTTTCAAAATGGTGTGTCTATTGACATGTAACTAACATGTCAAAAGTCATCACATACTTTTTGTATATTGCACCTTAGCAGGGTCATGAGTACCACCACCCTTTAACATATCAGGAGTAGTCGTTCCATTATTAAGGCATTTCCAAATGCGCCTTTCAAAACACACATTTCTCATGTCATCTAGCAACATGTGTTTTGAGAGTTGGGATCTTTTTTATTTAGAATCTTTTACATTTTTTTTATTTAAAGATATAAAAACACAATAAAACTTGAAAACAATTAATGATAACATTCATTTATTTTTATAAATGGAGAGTTTCCTTACTTGTTGTATTTTGGTGTGATAGTGATTTAATTAAGATTCTTTTTTAATTATTTAAATAAATTTAACAAAACTAGCATTTTAGTTAAATTTGATTTGAATAGTGGTAAGTGAGTTTTTTTTTTTTCAAATAAAAAATTGTACACATGTTAATTTACATCTTTTTATTTTAAGGTTGATGTAAATTAGCAGTTATTTATAAACTAAAAAGCAATGGAGGTATACCCCTTGAGTCATAAACATAGCTCCACCCTACTTCTATCTTATGGAATAGTCTTTTATATTGAGTTATCCATGCATGCTTAAGTCCTAATACATTGTATCTTTTATGCTTAAAAAAAGAAAAAGTTTATGTTGGACCAGTATTTGGCTCCGAGACTGTTTCTTTCCGGCACCATAACACTACTTCCATTGTTCGTTCGGGTTTGGGATTATTTTTCCATCTGCCCCTGGTGTGAAATTTATATACCAATCTGTCCTAGTTTGGGTTTGCCCTTGAAGTTTGGTTAACATCTTCATTGATTTCTACTTGAGCAGTATCGCCAGCACAGCATCGATATTTGTATCAACCTTCTCCACCGATCCGACCACCAGGGTAACATAACAAGGAGGAGGGATGTCCATTTTTTCCATAGAAGCAAGATTTTCTTCAAACATGTTTTGACAATTATCTTCTACATCAGAAGCAAATTAGGTGAAGACTTTCATATTCCAAGAACTGTTTCTCTAATAACAACTGCACCATGATTTTTTATTTATTCTTCTTAACTGCAATATTGAATGAACTCTACGACTAAAAGCATATAATTGGCGTATTGTATTTGTATGCATGTGGTAGGTGGAACCTAACATGAAAATAAATTGTATATCTTTTTTTCCATACCAAAAATAGTATACCACTATCATGTTAGAAGTTAGACCAAGCAGAAAGAAAAATAAATATCCATACAAGGAACACATATAGTTCCGCTGACGGCATATGCTATTTGCTAATAGTCATTCCGTCCCGCAATGAATATCATATATGTAAATAAAGTTGTTTTAAAATGAATGACTAATTTCAATTTTTAATGTTATATATTAATTTATTTATTTTCAATTGCAGTTAAATTAAGAGTAATTAAAAGTGGGGTTCCATTGAATTTGAGTCATCATTGACTTGGTCAGCCACCCAAAACAGTAGTTGCAGTGTTGGCCCACCCCCATGTGTGATTCAATTTCAGTCCACCACGCAAATAACTTGGACGAGATTGAAATACGTCATCACTTTCGTTAAAGGCTCACTCCCATTATCTCATAATAGGTTATATTGTATGTATTCTCATTTATTCAGCTGGTTGAGATATATTGTCTCTATTTATTTTAAAATATAATATAGCAGCTGTTTTTATAATGGCAAATCATATATATAAAAAAGTGAGTACAAGTCTATTCAATCCATTACAGAGATAAAGAGAAAGTTAGGCAAGACATAATAACATCGAAGATAAGAATTATTAGGAAGAACTAGAGAAGAATCATAAAACTATCCCAGAAGTTGTAGGGAATTGAATTCACAAGTCACAACTAGGGAGATATAAAGGACCTAAGTCGAATTTTGTGTGTCTCTCGCCCTAGCCATGACCAATTTTTTAAACTCTTTTTTTAGGGACCAATTTTTTAAACTTAAACCCGACTTTTAACCCAATAAAATTTGATGAGACGTTACAAAGACAAATGATTGATCCCAAGAAGAGCCGCGAAATTAATACATCAAGTTATTTTTGGAAAAACAAAATTAATCAAAAAGTAACTCGTGATAATACTATTAAATTAGACTATTAAACAAAAAAGGCCAAATACTACTTTTGATCTTTTTAGTTTTACAAAATTCCTGGATTATTTCTTTAAGTTTCAAAAGTTTTAAATAGATCTTTTTAGTTTGATAGAATTTCCAAGTTAGACTTCAAGTTTCAAATAGGTCTTTTTAGTTGATAAACTATTTCATAGTTACTCCTGCTGTCAGTTAATAATTAACTGATGGTGATGTAGTTGTTAACTTGTTGACTTGGATCAAAACGCTGCATTTTAAAAGCTTTAGGGTGTCAAAACGTTACGTTTAATGGTCATAAATGATCATTCTAACACTATAAATGTCGTTCAATAGTGCTAAAAATACATTTATTGTTGTAAATAACTGTCTTTCCAGCACTATAAAAAATAATCAACAAGTGACCAAACTTTTGTTACTTGACAATAGGAACAATGGGAATATAATCGACCAAACTTTTGTTACTTGACAATAGGAACAATGAGAATATAATCTAATCAAAATCAACCACATTGTTATGAACAATAATATTGTAATCAAAATCAATCATATATATAAATACAATAGGAACAACAATAATCTCAAAATTTTAAGTTCAAACCTCAACAAACTTTTGAAAGTTTGGGAATCATTGGCCAAGTGTTAAACCTTTTTCTTTTTTGCTAGATAAAAAATTTGACTCGTAAGAAAATATGAGAAAAAAAAAATACTATAATACTCTTGTCCCAAATAATTTTTGGGACGGGATGGGTAACCTTGAGGATAAATACAATAGGAACAACAATAATCTCAGAATTTTAAGTTCAAACTTCAACAAATTCGTGAAAGTTTGGGAATCATTGGCTAAGTGTTAGACTTTTTTTGCCAGATAATAAATTTGACTCGTCAGAAAATATGAGTAAAAAGTAATATAACACTCTTGTCCTAAATAATTTTTGGGACGGGGTGGGTAACCTGAGGATATATAAAATCAGACACAATCTCTTCTTTAGTATTGGTTCATGTATTTGCCCCATCTTTTGTCAGTTTGGATTGGTTTCAAACCCGACCTGAAGTCAATGGATCAGGCTCACCTAAATGACTAGGTCGAGTTTTGTATACCCTATCCAACACATTGATAGAAAGTACTAGGAGATCCCGATGACTTACCCAAAGATCACTTTCAAAAGGAGAATCTGAAATGATTCACTAATTGCTCAATATTCACCGCCATATTTAACAATATGACATCATTTTGACACTTTTGGATCAACCTCACCGTTGAATACCAAACTAGCCGAATGCCGTTTGAAGTAAGAGCAAACTCCAAAGAAGTAAAAGGCTGAAAAAACCAAACAAGTTCGTTGTCATTACAATTATACCCTATAGCAGCAATTAACCCTTCAATATCTAGTATAAACCTACACCTAAAAAGAATTTGACGAGTTGAAGAGTTGTAAGGAGAAATCACTTGGATGATAATTGTTTAGTATGAATTTATATTTTTCTAATGAAATTAGTATTGGTACTTTTTTTTGTTACAAAATTAGTTTTTGTATACTTGTTTTTAAAATGAACAGGTATCAATTTTAGTACCCCTCAAGAAAAAAGTATTAGTATTAGTTTTTTTTTTTTTTTTTTATCAAAGTTTAGTATTAGTATACTCTATATAAACGATAGGATTTGGTTGACCGGCATTTTGAGTTGAATTTGGAGTCATGGTCATGCATGGTTGCGGCTTCCACTATATTTCTCACCAACTAAAATCTTAGTTTTAGTCCAATTCCATCCACACATGTATCTACCAACCAAGGAAAACGTACAATCCTATGGTGCCAAGCTGCAAACTCATAAACTCTCAATAATAAGTGATAATCAAACGGCCATAATTAATTTTCAACTAACCCACTTTTTTTTTCTTCAACTTGTGCATTGTCTATCCCCACCTACCAAACACACATAGCCCACCAACACACATGCAAGAGATACAATGTAGCCTCCAAAACAAACCTCTATATAAAGCTCAATTACTTCCTTCACATTTCAGGAAATTCACAACTCTAATATTCATTTCTTTCTTTCACAATCATTTGAATTTCCATTGTATCAAAATTCTAGGTACCACCTTCACAACAAATTAAGGAACATTAATTAATACTATTGATATCAATTACGATATGGAAGCAATATCAGCAGCTATCACAAAAAACAATGCCAATGAATCATTCTGCTTGATTCATGCTAAGAATAATAATAACATGAAAGTGAATGAAGCTGATCCCTTGAATTGGGGTGTGGCAGCTGAGGCAATGAAAGGCAGTCACCTTGATGAGGTGAAGCGTATGGTGGAAGAGTACCGGAAGCCGGTGGTCCGTCTTGGTGGCGAGACACTCACGATTTCTCAGGTGGCTGCCATTGCTGCACATGACCATGGTGTGCAGGTGGAGCTGTCGGAATCTGCTAGGGCTGGAGTTAAGGCCAGCAGTGACTGGGTGATGGAGAGTATGAA
>Ga0315913_1011185_pt1 | contig 10186 bp, 8 predicted proteins | sample MpolsnodulesMG_FD_207736 | JGI IMG/M metagenome (GOLD analysis project Ga0315913, IMG submission 207736) | Medicago polymorpha root nodule microbial communities from Los Angeles, California, United States - small nodules | ecosystem: Host-associated > Plants > Roots > Nodule | place: USA...
TTAGGGTGCTAACACCTTCCCTAAATATAACTAACCCCCGAACCCAAAATCTTTTCAAAGGGGTGGTTTGAACTTTTTCCCCTTTTTCTTAAAAAAAAAAAACAAATGTTCGGTCGTGAAAAAATTAGTGAGTCTATGCTAATAAAATAGCTTGACCTCCAAAAAATGACGCGACACATATCAAATGATTTTAGATTTTCGTAAAAATTTACGTGAATGATCTATATGATATAAACTTATAATCCACCGGTTGAATTTGAAAAATATGCATCGAGTAAAACGATATTGAGCGGTGTAACACTGGTGTAACTTTTAAGTGGTGTAATTTGATCCCTCCTCATATATATATATATATATATATATATATAGCATTACTCTTCATTACAAACATAGGATTCCTCATTGTTACTCTCTAATAAGACGTTTATATCACTACATTACTTCTTTAATCCAAAATCTTAAATTGTCTCGTTTATACATCAACCTCTCTCTACTATCTTTTGATATTCATCTTTGAGACATACTCTATCTTCTCATATATTCTAAGTTCTCTTGATACTTTATTCTATTCACCATCGTGGACTCATTATTAATTAAGAGGGATATGTTTTCATCCTTAACTATCCTACCTCACTTCCTCACATCTCTCGCTACATTCCTTTCTTGCACTCATAAACTTCCTCATGTGTTAGATTCTTCATGGCTTTATGGAACCACACTTAATTCACTTAATTAGACTCATCTCCTAAAAGTTTGTTGGTTTGAGACCCTATCATACATCTTACGAACCCTTTGGAGGAATAAAAATGGGTTTTTTTCTAGGTCTGAGAAGGGTGCACGGTCGTGCTCCCAAAAAAAAAAATCACAAAACAACAATTTTAGGCAGAACTGCATGTACGGGTCATGCTGTAACAACCTGTTTTTCGCTAGAATTATTTTATATATTTATTATATGTGTTTAATTGCTTGTCTGTGTGTTTAAATTGTGATCAGTGGATTTTGAGGCGCGAAGGATATTTGAGTCATTTAACGATTAAGGGTATTTTGGTCATTTTTTGAGTGAGGGTAATAGGAACACCTTGTTGAGTCCATGAACCTGGCTTCATTTTAGGCTCAGCACCAAATGAAATCAACCTTTGAGACTCAGATCATTTCATTGCTTCTAATGGAGTGAAGATTTGAAAAGGGGAAGCAAGAGGAGGGTGTGAGCAGTATGAGCAGGTTTGAAGACCTTTAATTGCCGCGCCACCCCTTCTCTTAAATCTAAAATGGCTTAGTATAGCATTAGTTAGAGTAACATGTTTTGGAGATTTGTTCTTAACTATAACTGTTGTTGCCATGCTCACAGGATAGAGGGACACAATATAAGTCATGTTAAAAAATCTATTAGTGTTGGTCAATTCAACCTGCAGAAAAGTGAAATGGAAGCATCAAATATACAACAGGCAAGTTTCAGTATTCACTTTTACAGTGCTAGCAAAAAGAAAAGAAAAAAATACTAATTCATTGATTGTGCTAAATGGTAATGATAAATCTGATGATGATTCAGAAATATGATTTGTTTGGTTGAGCTGTGCCGAAATATGTCCAAAGTACTATCACGTCCAGCTTGAAGTGAGAGGAAGAAGTTGGAAATATTGGGTTTTAAATTTTAAAATTCGATGGTTATGTTTTTTATTTTCGTCCATATGTAAATATGTGTTTTTGGTTTAAGTCCCAGCAATACTTTTATTTTTTTTACGGAAACTAACGGTAGGGACCAATTTCAAAAAGTTTAGAAAATACAATAGTTGTCTTGCAACAAAAAAAAGATACACCGACTAAAATCAAAAACGCGCTAACTTACGGGGACCTTTTACTTATTTAAGCCATAAATAAATAAATAACTTAATTATAACACATTTTTTTAGGAATTAATTCAAACACATTTTTTTTAGGAAAATTCAAACACAATTGTCTCCGCGAGCTTAGCTCAATTGATATGAATATTACATAATATATGCAGTGGTCAGGATTCGAACCTATACGGAACATGGCAGTCATCCCGACTCAAAGTAATGAATAAATATAATATACTTTCATATATTATTACCACAGTTTTAGATTGTTTAATTAAGATCACCAAAAAAATTACTGTTTATAAGAAGTTCACCAAAAAAAATTCAACTAGTAATAGTATAGATGGCTGGGGATATTTACTTTTTTTTTGTTTTTTGGAAAGCTTCTAATTTGTTATAGAAACTCAAGTGAAATTATGAGAAAACTAGTGAAAGAGAGAAAATTGATAATAGAGAAAAAAGAGGGAAAAGTAGTTATTGGAAGTTTTGTGTTTATTATCATTTGCAATATAATGCATCTCTTATATACACAATGCAAAAGCTTAACAAACTTCTTAAGATATTTCAACAAAATTAACTAACGAAAACAGATAACTTGCATTGTAATCATCAACTAAGATGACGTATTTTGAGATTAAATAGGTTTTTGAAATTACACGGTCCATCTATCGGATTCGGTGTAATAAGCCTGACACGATAGTAGATAGTATTCATCCCATGCTCAAGGCGATCATGTGCCTGTCCCTGAGATAACATCATTTGCTCCATCATGTCCTCCAACCTCTCTAATCTATCATTCTGACTACACAGAGGAGGATTTCTTGCTGGTATATCCCAACGAGGAACCTCTGGTGCTGATTGTTCTCGCGAATGTGGTAGCCCCAAATAAGGGTTTGAAACAGTTGGGGTTTCATATTAGAAAAGCATAATACATCATTTAAAATAGGGTTAAATATGTTTTTTCATCTCTATATATATATTTAAAATTTTGTTTTTAGTCTTTGTAAAATAAAATCACATTTTTAGTCCCTTTAACATTTTTCTTTAGCATTTCTAAGAGCAGACGAATTCTTTATAGAGACTAAAAATGTTGATGGGTGATTTTGCAAAGACTACAAATGCTGACGGAAAATTTTACAAACACTAAAAAATGAGATTTTATTGATAGGAACTAAAAACGAAACTCTAAATATTTATATGGACAAAAAAAAATAATTTAACGCTTTAAAATACATTAAAAATGATTGACAAGATATTCAAGTATTTGTTAATAGATAATATAATTATAAATAATAAACTTCAATTTCATATATATACTACTACTAAAGGGATGCATAATTTTTGTGTGTAATATACCTAAATTACCATCAAACAATTTTATTCTTAAGTTCATTCATTAATTACGATCAGTAGCTATAAATATGTCTTTGTACCCTTAACAGTTCAATTATTTTTCAAATTTGAATTTAAATCTACAACATAACTAAAAAACTTACTAAAAAAACAAGTTGAGGATTGGAAGAGTTGTCCCGGTACTTATCTTATTCCATCTGCGGATGACAACTCTGTTAGAACTCATGAAATTTTACCTCTTATTAATCATGTGAAAGTGTTGTTGTGCGAAAAATAAGTTCATCTTTGAAGGCACCAAGACCCCTTATTCTACAACTGTGGGGGAGTGTAATGCTCTTTACATGTACTCAACATGTACTGGGAAGACAGGTGCTATTGGAAGTGATGCTTTACTGATTCCTTGGAAACTATTAGACTCCTCAACGAGGCAAACACATTATATCATTTATATGTTAATGAGGTTGCTTTGTTGCATAAGTTGATTCAACGTAATTGGAAGGTGCCTATATCTCACAATTATCGTGAAGGTAATTCTTGTTCGGACTGATTCCCGAAGCTGGATGCTACAAACAATGTCGACTTGTCAATTTGTAGAAATCCTCATGTGAATTTAGGTCCTCTTTTAATCAGTTATGCTAATGATACTCAGTTTGTGAGACCTTAACTCTTTCTTCTTTTTCCCTTCTTAACTAAAAAATTTAGTCAATCTTTTTCTAAACCAATTTTTCCTAAGAAGGATTGATTATTATAAAATTAAAATAAACAAATTAAATTAAAATCTGTATAATACAAATAACAAATATAGATAGACAAATCTTTTAATGTTCGTCTTTCCGTTGATACAAAATAAAAAAAGTTTGTTTGTCTCAGCATTCTTCCATCGTTTATTAATTTGGTTAGATATCATCCATGATAGATGAAAAAAAGAATGAGATGAGAATATTATTGGGAATGAGGGGTATGAGTTTAGTTTTAAGAAGAAATAATGCTAGTAGCAATTACATGCGTGAAAGTAGGGATGGCATAATGGGCCCGGCCCAACGGAACAGCCTGTTTAACTGGCCATTTTAGACGGGCTGGGTGAGATTTTGAGCCCATCTCTTCAGTTGGCCCGCCCCTATTAAGCCCGCTGAAAAAGCGGGTCATAGTGGGGTGGGACGGGCTGACCCGCGGGCATATTAACCTTTCTTTTTTTACTATTAGTGATCGAATTTTTAATTTACACATCCCCATAAACAATTGGGCCAAATGATACCCAACCCAACCTCAATTTGTCCCACTCTCTTATAAGTGATAATTGATTCACCACTAGTCCACTACCTAGAAAAAAATTGATTCACCACTGCATTATAAAACTTTTTATGGTTGATTTATTTTGAGACTTATTTCATGTTGTTGGATTTATTTTTTAATTTGTTTTATGTTGGATGTATGGTGGATTTATTTAATGTTAGAGTCATTATATTGAATTTATTGTTGTCATAATAACAACACATTTATTAATAACAATCGACAAAAAAAAATAGACGGGCCAACCTGCCAGCCGTTAGTCCGCCTTGGGGGGGGGGGAGTTTGAGCCGTTAGTCCGCCTAAACGGGGCGGGTTGTCCCGTATTGCCATCCCTACGTGATGGCATCTAAGGAATGTCATAACCTCTGAAATATGGGCACATTCCTTTAAGAGAGTTGTGGAAGTTGGCTGCAATGCTTTAGACTGCTTTTAGGATTAAATCAACACGAGTTTTTTCAACGTGTTTTGTCTTTATTTGTAGGGGTGTAACAGTTCGATTTGGATCAGTTTTTAGTCAAAAAAATATTCGAACCGATGAATTTTTCATTGGTTCGGTTTGGTTCAGTTTTCACTCTTTTCAAAATAGGAACCAAAACAAACAAATCAGTTTGGATCGGTCGGTTGATTGGTTTATTTAAAAATATAATTAAAAAAAAATCATATTCTAACAAATTTGTATTTCGTGCATACAACATACATCATACTAAAATATTTCATGAAACTTTGTATTTCATATTGTGTTTTTTCATGTTCTCTATTTTTCAAACAACTTTTTATAACCAACAGATGGATGATCTAGTTGTGGTGAGGAACAATGAGTTAGGTGTAGTTGATGGCTAGAGTCTTTTTTTTAGAAGAAATGAAGTAGAGTCCAAGTGATGAGATGAGATGACTATGGGAGAAAGTGAATAAATTAAGGAGTATTTTATGTTTGGCTTTAATTTTGGGTCTAATCATAAGTGTGTGAGGAGGGATAATCATAAATTCAACACTTGATTAAATTTTAGCCTTTTGGATGCAGAATTCTCCAATATTAAACTCATAACAATAATAATACTTGATACAAACCGGTTTTAAACTTTTTAGAGGAATCAAAGATAGAAAAACTCATTTATATGTTACATGTACATCATTCTTCTTTTTATATGCTACATGTATCTCTATCAAGTTCATTGTGATGATACAATATCAGTGTTAGAGTGCCATGGGGAATTTAAGCACACCTATTCCCTTATATCAATAATTTTATCACACATATGATAAGAAATTGCCTTGCTGAAATTAATGAGACATGCATTGATTTTGATGGTTGATATGTGAGAGTTATATTGGCACCCCAAAACATCGTGCATCAAATTCACCGCATCTTATATATTATTGGATAAAAAAGAAAAACAAAACAAAAAAATGGGATGGATCGTATGATCCTAGATGTGTCTCACATCGTGTTTCATGATCCTGAATGTGTCTCAAATAATCTTGCATTATCAAATTCAATTTTACATTCCTTCCATCTCTACCAGAAAGCATTCATGGATAGAAAGCATTCATGGCAGCATCCGTTGGATTCTCTAGTATGTCCAAAGATGTAGAAAGTAATGACATAACATTTTTATACAATATTACAATCTATAGTTAGGGATTGAATTATGACCGATAAAATAAAAACAAAGGGAATAAAGCAAAATCATGGAGAATTGAATAAATGTTTTTACCGATTCAATACATGCTAATGCGATATTAGTTTTCAAAAAAATTTACATATGATATTCAATCAAATTTTCGGAAATCAAGTTTATATGGGCCATATTGTAAGCAAATGTGCAAACTACTCTCCTGTGCTGGTGGTGCTTCTGCTTGTTCTAGTTCAGGTTGTGAAACATTTGCAGTATCAAGTGATCTTGGACCAAGTGGTCTTGGTGGTACAACAATCCCATCTTGATGAGCCTCACCTTCAGAACTTGATGTGGTTTTGCCACGACCATATAATGGAACAAGTGTTGATTCTGAAATTTCTGATTTGCAAATTGGACATTCTGGTTTCTCATTATGTTCCCATGAGGTGCTATTAATCCATTTGTAAATACAAGGCCAACAATAGAGATGACCACAAAGTGTTACCACTGGATCTTTCACATGCTCCAAACATATGTTGCATTCAAAATCATTAGAACAGGTTTTAGTAGAATCTGCATTAGCATCAGCTTTGGCCCGGTTCGACAGAATGTCCATTAGCACTAGCATATGGTGCCTGAATTTGAAAGGTAAAACTGTAAATGTAACATTAGCTCCAGACTTCAAAAAATGGAACATCAAAACCAGTATAATTTGTCCCCTCTAACATTTGTCATAATTCATACAAATTAGGCAAGGCAATGCCACCATCTTAAAATATCATACATCAACAACATATTACAAACAAATTGTACTTGTGACATACATATAATTCTAAAAACCGAACTTGAAACTTAACAAAAGTTTTCAAATAGCATTACAACCCTAAATATTAGTGCATCCCGTCAGAATTCATTCAACGATGTGCATTGCGTCGGATAATCTTAACCTTCAAAATCTTTGAAGGATTTTGAAGTGAAAAAACTAATTCATCGCCAATAAATGAAGTTTCATTCATATAAAGATTAAAAAAATTAGTCTATAATACAACGTAACACGTAAGAAATTACTTGCAAATCGAAATTGCATTTAGACGGTCTAATAACACCAGACCAGAGTTTTGATCTCTTTCAAAAAAATAAAGGACTTGAGATACATTAGCTTCATTTTTAACAAAAAAATATTTTGTTTTGTTTTATATTAGTTCCATGTGTTTCTTATCGTTCTATTACAAGCAGAATGTAATAGCTTATTGTGATTAATAAATAAAAAACAAAAAAACAAGGGGAAATCATCTCAAAAATAATGATAAATTAAGTTAAACTATATATGAGATAATTGATGGGACCAGAACACGCAATAGAATATCGGGAGGCCGTTGAATTACCTCTTTCAAAATAAACAATAATAGCATCAAAAAGAAGTAAAATCTATAAATAGGACACCTCAATTCTCAATTTTTAACATAGAGAATAAAGCTCCTGGACCTGGTGGCCTCCAGGCGATTTTCTTCAAGTCTGAGTAGAATGTTATTGGATATTGATTTGATTCCAAAGAAGGACATGGCGATGTGTATGAAGGATTTCCATCCTATTAGCCTATGCAACGTGTCATACACGACGGTAACTAAGATCATTGCTCAACGCCTGTGGTCTTGTTTGTAAAACATGATTAGACCTTGTCAAACTAGTTTTGTGCCCTCTCGTCAAGCAGGTGATAACATCATAGTAGCACAGGAGATATTCCATTCTATGAGAAAGAAAAAGGGCTCTGTGGGGTGGATGGCTGTTAAAATTGATCTAGAGAAGGCATATGATAGATTCAAATGGGATTTCGTCAGAGATACCCTCAGGGATATCGACATTCACAAGGTTGATAGATGTTATCTGGTGGGGCATAACCTATTCCAGAACTAAAGTCCTTTGGAATGGGGAGGCATTGGAAGAATTCAAACCAGGTAGAGGTATCGGCCAAGGGGATCCTTTATTACCGTACCTATTTGTGTTATGTATCGAAAGATTGTTCCATTTAATTAATTAGCAGTGGAGCACAAGGTTTGGAATCCTATAAGATTATCCAGAGGTGGCCCCTTAATTTCTCATCTAGCGTTTGCGGATGATCTCATTTTGTTCACTGAAGCAAGTTTGGAGCAGGTGGAACTTATTTCTAATATCTTGGATATTTTTTGTAAAAGTTCTGGCCAAAAAGTTCGTAAGGAGAAATCCCGTGTTTTTTTGTCTCAGAATGTTGGTTGGCATAAGAAGCATGAGCTGAGTGAGAGCTCGGGAATCCAGGTTACCGAGGATTTGGGAAAGTATCTTGGAGTTCCAATCCTTCACAAAAAGGTAACTCAACACACCTATCAATTTGCCGTTGTTCTTGATAAAGTGAATCAAAGGCTTAGTTCTTGGAAATGTAAGACGTTATCCTTTGCAGGTCACGTCACTTTGACCAAATCGGTGCTTCAAGCACTTCCTTCATATGATATTGATCAGATTTGTAGAAAATTTATATGGGGAGATCAAGATAATGCTTCTAAGCCTCACCTTATTTGTTGGGACGTTGTGCGTATAAAAAGTTGGGAAGGTTAGGTTTGAGAAAAATGAGAAGTGTTAACCCTGCATATAACTGAGTACAAGTGTGGGGTACAATTGTTACCTGTTGTGAATAAGGATAAACATTGGAGCAATTTTTGGAGGAGCATCGGATGTGTCTAGTGTGGGAGGACTTTGTGCAAAACTTGACTTGGAGGTGTGGTTCAGGTTTGTTAGTTGATATATGGCATGATATGTGGAGTTTCTAACCCCTTCCTTTAATTTCTTATGCAACAGACCATAATTTGAATGGCACTTTTAATAGAAAAGTTGCTAGTTTTGTTGATGTGAATGGAAATTTGCAGCTGAGAGATGTGGTCTACGAAGCACGGATACGGACATGGACACGGGATACGATACGGACACGATACGTGTCCGACACCGGGACACGCCTAATTCGAGAAGTGCCTGTGCTTCATAGGATGTGGTTAATTGTCTTCCAGCTCATATAATTGAATCTATATCAATTATGCCTCCCTTTCATCCTAGTTATGGAGTCGATGCATTGGCTTGGAAATTAACTAGTGATGGTTCAATTTCCGTGTTCAGTTCTTGAAGCTGAGCTTTGGGAAATTTACAATGGTTTGAAGATTGCTTGGAATAGAGGATTTCGAAAAATTCATGTTTTCTAATATAAAAATTCCTAGTACAAAAATAACGAGTAGAACTAATGTCTCCTACAATCACTATAAATCTTTGGAAGCAAACTAAGGAGAAATTCAGTCATATTCGATAAACTCAAATGAAAAAGTATAATAAAGGAGTAAGTGATGGTATTTGAGTACTTACATATAGTTAAGAAGTGATGGTGATGATGTGCAGGGAAGAAAGTTAGTTGTGTGTTGAAGGCTGCAACTGCAAGAAAAGTGAGAAACCCTTAATTGGCTGCAGAACAGAATGCATGAAATTGAAAGCTATTAAAAATAAACTGTGAATGTGATGTATCGACTATCTAGCAAATCAGAATTATATAATTTGGGGTGGGGGGTGAAGTAGGACACGTACGTATCTAATGACAAGATAAGAGATCCTTTGTTATATGATTTTTCCACTGTATCTTAATTTAAGCTACCGACTTACAAAAGAAAACAAGCAAGATACAGTTGAAAAAATAAGTGTGATTCATGAATCTCTCACACACACACATGGAATATATTTTGCAATCCAAAATACATTAGATCGCAATCTAATATATTTTGTTATGCAATCTAATATATTTTGGTATATAATATAATTATAATTATAATATCTCTTCAAAAATAATTATAATATGTATTTTTTGCATTTAATATATTATATTTTGGTACTTAATTTGAGATATTTTATACTAGATCTAATGTGTAAATTATTTGATCATAAAGTTTCTTACATATTAGTTGTAAATTTGATCTCACATAGTTCATTTCACACAAAAAAAAGTAGGCTTAATTGCACTTTTGACCCCCTATGTTTTAAGAAGTTGCGATTTTGGCCCCCTAACTAATTAAAATACAAAAC
>Ga0315913_1011189_pt1 | contig 10182 bp, 3 predicted proteins | sample MpolsnodulesMG_FD_207736 | JGI IMG/M metagenome (GOLD analysis project Ga0315913, IMG submission 207736) | Medicago polymorpha root nodule microbial communities from Los Angeles, California, United States - small nodules | ecosystem: Host-associated > Plants > Roots > Nodule | place: USA...
TTTAAAATACCTCTCTGCCGAATTTTTCGCTGAAAATCAGGGATCGATCAGGATCAGACGGCGTATGAACGTAGGGTCGAACGACACGTATTAGTGACATGTTAGGTCAAAAATTGGGGTATGACAGTGGTGCTTACCGAACCTAGGAATTAATTGGGTAGTAATTAGGGAAACAAGTGCCTAGCTGAAGGAAATAAGTTGTAGCCTAATTGAACCATTCTCTTGAAACCCTTAGTAAGGTAGACGTAGATTAGGGTTGTCAGTTTGTGGAACTACTAAGAACGTACAGAGAGTGTGTTATGAGTGTCCTAAGATTCATAGATGGGTAGACCTAAGAGAACCTTGACATTTATTGCCTTGGGAAACACTGGAAAGTCAATTTAAATTTATATTTCAATTACCTTTGAATTAGCATGACCCCACATGTAAGGATCACCTTGCGATCAACAGGTGCAGTTAGCCATCAAAGGGATAGACCAAAGTAGGTTAGTAACGTCCCAACAGCCTCGTCATCTGTATAGTCTACCTAAGATGAATAAACGCGACATTACTGTTACTTAATATCCAACAATATAGACAGGGGGATTCGAATAATCCTAACCGCTGCTTACTTTTCTGCAACCAAAACATGTAAACTTGCTCTGTTGCAAACAGATGAAAATTGCAACCTAACTTTTATACTGTCAACTTACAATAATAAGTAACGCGAATTGTTTTGACGAAACGACAATCCCTGTGGACAGGATACTCTACTTATCACTTTATTACTTGGTAAGCGATTTGGTACACTTGCCTAACCCGCACATCACTTGGCAACACCGGTAGGTACCGGTTTAGGTTTTTCTTAAATATGAGCTTGAAAGGGAATTTTGACTTTCAACTTTACATTAACGGTTGGTTTGACATCGCCAGAAGCTTCAATTATGGCCGGTTTCGGCTCAACGTCATCATCCGCCACATTTTCAACCATCACTGTGTGTATTGAATAACAAAATAACAAGGAAAAAAATATAAATAACTTGTGCGACAAGCTGTGAAGCCCCGATACTTCAAAATGGATGACGTATCGTATCCCCTGCGTATTCTGCACCGATACCTGCCTGATACTTCCCGATAAGTATCAGGAGAGTATCCGAAGATTAAATTTTATTTTTTTAAAAAATAATTATCCGATACTTCCCGATACGTATCATGAGAGTATCTGATAATTATCCTGCACCGCTACCTGCCCCGATAGTTCCCAATTAATGTTAACTAAAATAACTTAACTCTCGAGTATTGATGTGTTCTGTTTTCGATATAATGCTTCTTTTTTGGATCGATATAGTATAGCACTAACAATGTTCCTTTTGGATATAGTATATCACTAATGATGTTCTTTTTGGGATATATTGTGTATGTAATTGACTAAGCATCACTCTTTTAATCGTCAATATTATTCATATTTATGTTGATGTGCTATGAGCATATGACTGGTTTCTTTTACTTGTTAATATATTTGCATATTAAAAAAATGGTTCTAATTATATTGTACATTTAATTATATAATTTTTTTATTAACGTATCCCAGCCATATCGTATCTTGGTTTTTAAAAAATTTCCGTATCGGCGTATCCGTGCAGTATCGTATCTCGTATCCGGGCTTCACAGGCGACAAGCTAACAAAGAAAAAAAATTGGCGCAAAATTTGAAAACAGGGAATTACACCTCGCGACTTAAGTCACGTGGGCTTTACACCTGCGTGTAGGGGTGGGCATGGTTCGGGTAACCATCATAACCGAACCGAACCAAATTGCTGAAATGATTCGGAAAAACTGAACCGAACTGTTTAAAGTTTGGAAGTAACCAATTGAACCAAAGTTATGGTTCGGTTAACCATTTGCTTATGTATTATCCAAATCCAACCGAACCAAAACAAATATTTTTTGTCCAATGAATAAAACCACTTTTATTAAAAAAAAATAACAAATTAAAATTAAAAGTTAGAATAGTTTATTTCTTCCAAACAACTTATCTTATGCAAAACAACTTATTTTAAAAAACAGCTTATTTTATGAAAAACAACTTATTACGATCTCTTTTTAAAAACAGTTTATTCAAAACAGTTTATTTTATGCAATACAATTTATTTTAAAATACAGTTTATTTTAAAACAACTTATTTTATGCAAAATGACTTATTTTAAAAAACAACTTATTCTAAAAAACAACTTATTCCCTTTTGAGTGTGTTACAGGGATTGTTGTACAAATAACCTGTGTTATTCAGTGCGCATTATACTCATCAATTGAAAAATCTAAAGAAGCAAGACTGTAAAAATGTAAAGGATATTCAATTCAAGTATTTGACTTAAAATTTTAAACACTTAAGAGATATGATAACACAGACTTCATTATAGCACTCCCACATCATAGATCATATCATAGATTAAGATAATTCCTACAAAATGATTTCAAATTTTCTGTTACCCCGACAAAATTGCCATTTAAAATCGGATATGGATCCACTGCAGTCGGAAAAGTATGCAGTCACTACAATACAACAGGTAAACTAAGCTTATGGAACTGTATACTACAACATGATTTCAAATTTTTCCATAGCTTAATCGAAGACTTTCAAAGCATACTGAATACTTTTCCCATGATATTATAAATGAAAGCATGAAAATAAAAAATCAAATTTAACAGAAACAGTGATAACTCCTAACTCTGAAAGTTGAGTTGAAAATGTTAAGATCCAATACATTCAAAGGCATGAATCAATTTTTAAAATAAGTTGTTTTAAAATAAGCTGTTTTGCATAAAATGAGTTGTTTTAAATAAGCTGTTTTGAATAAGTTTTTTTTTTAAATAAGCTGTTTTCATAAAACAAGCTGTTTTGAATAAGCAGTTTTTTTAAAATAAGTTGTTTTGAATAAACTGTTTTTTAAATTGAGTTATTTTTAAAATTGATATGGTTAATGGTTCGGTTCGGATAATTGTGGTTACTAACGGTTCAGTTCGGTTAGTAAATTGTTATCAAAATAATTGTTCGAGTCAAGAATTGGTTAAATGGTTCAGTTAATTTTGATACGGTTCGGTTCGATTAACCGGTTCGAATTGGTTTTTGGTTATTTTTGCCCACCCCTAGCTGCGTGAGTTAACTCAGTTGGCCAACATGAGTTAACTCACGTTCATACTGCTTCAATAAGTGACAAACCAAGCCCAAAAACCAGCAAAATCAAATGAGTTAAGATGATACGTTACCTAATTTCTTATGCTCGATGAGCATAGAAACTTGATTCCTGACGATTTGCAATGATTCGAAATGAAGATTTTGACCCAAAAATTAGCACTTTTTGGGTTTTTGGAAGTGGAGAGGGAAAGAAAATGGTGCTTGGTATTCAGACTGATGGGTTTTGTACCAAAAGAGTACAAACCTGCAACGTGAGTTAAGTCATGCTGGGTTTACAACCTGAGTGAGTTAATTCACGCTGAAAGTACTGATTTAAGTCACGCATGGGTACTTTCGTCTATTCAGTTGGGAGTCAGTGTTTTTTGATGGGAGAATATCTATTTTTTCTTCTATGATTGATATTCTCAGGGCTGCTCCAAGGATCAAGTTTGGACTTTAGGCCTCAAAATGTTGGTCCAAAAAAAGGCCTTTAGAATATTGAATTGAGTATAAATATATGAATGTTTCTTTTCATAGTCCCCGAGTTTCTCGTCCGTCCTATGTTGTTCAGATTATAGAATTTGAACGACATAAATATCCCATAAAAACCACCAAAAACACGATGAAACATTTCGAATTTTAAAATCCGAATATGGCAAGCGAGAAACTTATAGGGTGGAAAAAATAATGGAATAAATATATAATATGAAAAGTTAATTGTGAATGTTTCCCTTGTTTATTTTTTGACCCCATAGTCTCTTTGAATTAGGTTCAACTCTTGCTTCCAACTATATGTAATTTTTTTCTTTTCCATAAAGCCTTATGTAATTTCTTTTTGTTGTAAAAGGTATTACACTAAAAGTTACTTTAAACTCCTTAACTTGTTGACAACCTTGAATATTCTTCTAATAACTCCATAACTTAAATTTTCACATTATAATTCAAATATTTCAAAATATGATTAAGCACCCTGAAGTCCTAGCTATACTACAACTACAAGTGTACATACAACAAGTAAGCGCAGTTACACATATATTGGACTAATTAGAGGGACATATATTAGAATTTAAAGACATCCCATTACTTCCAACCAAAATATACCACATTGAAATTTGTGTACATATTCATATTTTTCTAAGAACAAGAACAAACGTGATGGGATTAATATCCTCCTTTGCAATTTCTTCATCAACCAGCATTGCATAGTTCTCAAACAAACTGTCCAAAATCCTTTCTCCAAAGTGGTTAGAAATCATTGATTCTTGGATGGCTCTAACTGCCTTTGCAACATCTGTACCATAGCTCTCCCTGCCTTGCTCCTTCTTATCTATGTCAAACATTTCCAACCTCTCCAATTTCAATGACCCTTCTTTCGTTACCTCATCTTCTATTTCTTCTCTTGATGGTGCATAGAAATGAACATCATATGAATCAAGTTTCTCTTGTTCTATTTCTCCCTTCAATACAAATCAAAGCAAAAAAACAATAAACACAAATTCTCTCAAATTGAATGCAATGACAACATAAACTCATAGTAATAATAAAGAAAAAAAAACATCAATTTAGTCTCTAAAATATCACTTCTTTTTTTTTCTGAATCAAAAACAATGGAAAACATCTGGAGAAGACAAGACATCTCAACTAGGTTGACACCTCAAGATCACCTCTATCCTCTGCAACCATGCTCATAAAATTTTATTTAAAAAAAAAAATCTCTACAAGCGGAGAGACCAGACCTGATCCCGCAAAAAGAAAGTAGAAAAACAAAATAAAACCTAAGACTTAAGGAAAACGGAGCCCAACCCAGTCTCTAAAATATCACTCCCTCTTCAATTCGGTGCCTAATGTAGATAAGGATCAAAATTCTCTCAAAGATCTAAATTCAGCATACAGCATCCTAAAACTTAAAAATAATTAACTAAGCTCCCTTATGCCATTACTTTTCAAATGTTTTCCTCTCCCTTTCTCCAAATTTAGATCTAATGCAGTTCGTTAGATTTCAATGGATTCAACATTGCACCGTATGCAACTGCAGAGAATATTGAATCCTCTATTATACACCAAAACACTATTAGACTTTGCTATAAAGCCTAAGTTGCAACAATTCGCTTGACTTTTCAACCATAAGATAAAGCCTAGGTTGCAAAATGCATGGTTTCAGGTCTTATTTATAAAAACACCAATAGACCATTCTTGGTTTTCATAAGGTGTTATAACATTGAATAGGTCCCATTTGAAGCATGACTGAGAATGGTGTCTTTCCATTTTTCGGAGCCTATGTTTCTATTCATGTGCTCAAAGTTGTATCTGAGTTTCACATTATCAAAGTTCTCGCGTTGTTTCATGTAAATATGTGTTTAGACACTATCATCCTTTGAGATCGTTTTTGGGAGTGAGTATCATTGTCTATAGGATGAAGGGAGTACAAGGTTATGTTATTTATTAAACTTATCAAGCTCTAACCTTATAACTATCCAACTATTTGATGTGTTTAACATATCCAAGTAAGCTGATAATTGGTATTTCCACAATTAGCTTGACTTACAAACATAAAAAATATGTCACAATCTGCAAAACGAAAATCAATAGAGATCAATTGCTCTATGCGTCCCATGGATTGTTTAGCCTCTAAAATAAGTCGATTGGATCGTAGCTTCAGATAAGCAATGGAGTTAAGATCTGATACATTCGAGAGACTTTTGAGCAATCCACAGAACCCGTAGGGCAATTCTCAAATCATTAACACCAACCAAAGAGACGTCCAGCCCAACAACGTTATTTGATAGCACCTAGACTCTAAATAGTTTAGCAATCATTTTCAATATTGTGAAGTGATACCAAGGCTCAGTTATAGATAGAGCTGGTTAAGAACTAACTATCCAACTGACTTTGAGATGCTTAACAATTTTTTGTGTTTCCTTACTTAAAAATATGGGACAATAGGGAGAGTAGTAGAGGGATGATTTCGATTTTTGACAATGATGTATAATGAGTTGAGGTAGATTTATAGAGATTACACTGATCCACTTTGATTCTATCAAACTCAGCGTGAATCCAAAAATACATAAAATAAATGTGATGGAGACAACATAAAAAGAGAGATTTAGATAAGTTGAAGAACTAACATGCAATTTCTAGGATAGTGTGATCCATGGTGAAGAGTGGTCCATGGTCCACTCTATAATTTCCCCTTTATGATAAACACAAGAGAGCTTATAGTGAAAGAAAGCTACAACTTAATGATTAATGTTCTTGCAAAATCGTTTTCTTGAGATTGTTTCATTTCAAACAAACTCTGATCTGTTTGATGTTACATCAATTATTATGAGAAAAATCGCAAATCAATTAATGATTGAAAGAACGTGCCAAAAACCACCACAATAACTAGTGTAACATCATATAACTCCCACATAGCACATACAAGTCGTCCAAGTTGGGGTCAGAGGGACCACAAAAGTTGATTTTTACTCAAAACCTTAAATCATTACATATATATTTTCCATTTTACTTTATTGGTTTTTGGATTTTATGAATTCGCACTATCTGTATAAACTAAATTTGTATTGATATCCAAACTAAATTTGGATGACATAGAAAAAATGAGGAATTATGCACAAAAAATGTATAATCATTGAGATTTATTCAAGTACTCTTTCTTAACTTATAAATGAACTTGGTATTGAAAGTTGAATTAATTGATGTACACAATAGGTGTAAAGGTTTTTACACCATCAATCAAATATGACCGTCAGACTATTAAAAATATTTAACTTTATCATAATCACTTTTAAATTACACACACGATTGATAGTGAGGTATTGACGGTACAAAACTTTTTATATTGACGGTGCATAAAAATTTAACTCACTGGAAAATGCTTGGATCATTTTTTATATATAGAGAATGCATTTGTTCTTAGAAATCGTGGTTGAGACTAACACAATCTAAAAAACCGGTTTATGAAGTGGAGATTGCTCTCACTTATTATAAACACATTGTGTGAGACTCTTAACACAACCTCTAACGATCAACACTATTGGGCTTGGTTCGTGGACATAAATAGTGGGGTGCCCCCGATAACGGAAACCTGATAGCAGGTGTCACAATGGATCTTGAAGAGGCCGTGTTAGCATCTTAAAAATCGTGGTTGGGTCTAACACAACCTCACAAAATCGGCTTGTGAGGCGAGGATTGCCTCCACTTATAAACACATTGTCAGGTCATCTCTGAACGATGTGAGACTCTTAACCTTTAATTTCTAAATTTAAAAATAAAAACTATAAACTCATTCTTTTTTTAATTTGACCTTGATTACTAGAGTCTGAAAATAGTAAAGATAACATGTCTTAAAGCCAATGTACCTGTGAGACTAGAATAGTAAATGAACGTGTAAGAATCTCCCAGAAGAAAGAGTTGCCTCTGTCAACATGTTCAGGTCCTCTTCTTCCCAGAAATGTAAGCACCATTTTTCCACCAACAACTAATTCTTCAGACCTTGATCGAAGGAAAAAGGAAAAATCTTCCTGAAACTGCTTATAGTATGCTTGAGAAACCACTTCAGGGCTTTTATCACATATGTAAACACAACCCTTGTTCAAAGACCTTTTTTGTTCATCATAGATTTTAGGAGGAACCTAACATAAGCAAGAAATAACCACAATTACATATAGCTATGATTCATGAATATAATTGTAGCTATAGTAGCATCATTATATACTTGATACAATTAAAATCAAAGTTTTGTGTAGCTAGAATTACATTTTGTTATTTTTAACGTGGTTGATACAAAAGAGAACACAATATACAACTTTGAAGTGTATGTAAAAATAAAAGAGTAGTCATTTTTTTTTTTAAGTAGTCTAGTGATTGGAGCTCACACACTTTAAATATGGAGAAGTTGGGTGTTCGGGGTTCGAACCCCAGCCCCTTCATATATTATGTATTTGTCTCTAACAACCGAGCAAAACTTAAAGGGACTAAGAGTACTCATTTTAATCTCAAAATATGTGAAACTTTGTCGTTATAATCCCTAAATGTATTAAAGTTACAAAAATATCTCTAAGTATATCTTTTGTAAGTAATCTTATGAACCAAATTAACTAACAAAATGACAAAACTAATTTATGAAAAACATATTTGAGGACAAAATTGTAAAGAAAAGTAGAGAAAAAAAGAAGTAATGAAAAGAAGCTAGAAGTATTACCCTTGAAAGCCAGTGTAAACTATGGGAGGAATGAACAAAGTGCAAGTAACTATTAGGGAAAAGTCTTCCATAAAATGAACCAGGGTAACCACCCATAAAAATGGAAGGAAACCCATTTTTCCTATCTTGATTAAGCAACTTTTGGAATTCAGGCAAAGCCTTAAAGATAGAATTGAAGTCATTAGTTGGAAGATCATTAAAATAGACTCTAAACTCAGTAGAGTGGTGCATGATTTTATGACTTGTTAATTGAATGGTTTGAAAGATATCTTTGATGATTGATAGAGTATTAGGTCCAGATGAACATCCCAAATCAGCAATGCCTATACTCTTTGGTGTTGTTTCAATGTAAAGTTCTTCAACTGTTTCTATGATTATGTGTTTCACCTTATCTGATGCTTTTTTCTGTGAAAATTCAAAGTAAAGAAATATTATTAATGGAAATAATTTATCAAAATTTTAAGATAAGATATTGAAGAATAATTGAAAGAGAATGAACCTGTAGTGAGGAATTTTTGGCATAGCTAGTTTTGCCAACTCCTCCAGTCATATGAAACATTTTCTCTACATCCATATTTTCTTGGTTTTCTTAGTTAGAATTGGACTTTCTAGTTCTGGCTTGATGAAGAAGTTGTGGTCATGTTTTAAAGCGAATTTCCATGACGTGGCCATTCCATTTTTATTTTTTTTTGCTTGACCATACTATTCATAAAAATAAAAAATAAAACATGTATAATCATGGTAGTTAAGAATTACTCTACTTGAGACAGTAATATTTCATGAGTGACAATAAATGTTATATTGATGATGTTCCAAAAAATCTTATTGAGGTTGTTTGCGGTCACAACTCTGTGACTCCACGTAGTTACTTATATCTGGATTGTACGATCGTGATATACGGTTTAGGGTATGTTAAATTCGAAAAAATCAATATTTTATTAAAATCAAAAATGTGTAATCATCATAGTGTGTACACAATCTATATCCTAAAGAAACAAATTTGTCAAATTCTTTTCTTCTTTATTTATAAAAAAGTCTGCCGGTCTTTAAACCATATGGCTAAGGGAGATGTAAGAGCATCTTGAATAAATTGTTTTTATTTTTTATTTTATGAAATGAAATAAACTTAACTCTTTTTTGTCCAGTCAGTTTATGATAATATTCTACCGTTTTAATCACGTTTCCTTTTGCTCTAATGGTACTCTATTATGAACAAAGTACAACCCAATTCTAAGAATCTTTATAAAACGCCTTCAAAAAAAAGAATCTTTATAAAAAGTAAAACAATGTCGGAGTTACAATAAACATGTGTTTAGACGTTGAGCAAATTGTGGTGAAAACACATGACTTATCAAAGCTAACATATGGAGCTTCTACAAAACCGCAGTGGGAGGGGTTGTAGCCGCGCCTTGACCGTGATCTTCCAAGCACTAAAACATATATTAAGTGCGAGTTGAATTCACAGTGGAAAATTGCAAGTTCAAGCTTCGGTTCATGTATATTGCGATGTTTCTATGAATTGTGTTATATTCACGGGATAATCGTATTCATGTTATGAAAGATAAAAGTGATTTGGGACACCTAATTTTTTTTTTATATAATCATGTGTTCTTAAATATAATTGTTTTGATTTTGTGTATGGAATGAATTCTAATATAAAGCTTAAATATATAGTCTTTTTTGGCTAAATATAATTTTTACCCTCAAATTTATAGTTTTTTTTTTGCTAAATGTATACATATATAAATATAAATTTATTTTAAAATCAATTAACTTTCATTTCATATCAATTAAATCAGAAAAAAAAAAAAATAAAAAAAAAAAACA
>Ga0315913_1011190_pt1 | contig 10182 bp, 2 predicted proteins | sample MpolsnodulesMG_FD_207736 | JGI IMG/M metagenome (GOLD analysis project Ga0315913, IMG submission 207736) | Medicago polymorpha root nodule microbial communities from Los Angeles, California, United States - small nodules | ecosystem: Host-associated > Plants > Roots > Nodule | place: USA...
GAAAAAGACCATTTTTGGAGCCAAAATTCTTTGGTTTTTTTTTTGGGGGGGGGCGTATAAAAATATTTTGAGACTAAAATTGAAACAAATGTGATACTTGAATAAATAAATTTAGCCCTCGTGTCATGCCCTCATTGCATATTGAATAATATCATCAAACACTCTAATAAGAGCCTCTATTGATGACCTCTTTGGATATATGAGAAGCTAACCACCATTTGCGGCATTATCTGTAGAACCTATCTCTATTTTTGAATGCATTGCAAAGACAAACAATTCACAAGTATACATGCAGAAAATTGATGCCCCTAAGGATAACAACAATATCAACAAACTCGTATCAGATCAAAGATTGATTTCCACCTAAATAATTAAATGGGATACTACATGCATATAAGTAACAGGTAACATATGGGAAAATTATAAAACTTAGAGCAGGAAGTTAATGAAATGCAAAAGGTGTAGAGTAAAATCCCACATGGATAGTATCCTAGTACTGGAGTAAAAGCAAATGAAAAGTAATAGGTAGAGAGTAAACTCTAGAATTCTTTATATCATTACTTTGTTTTTACAAAAATTATTACTATTGATTAATCAACACATAAAAACACATTTTTAATAGTGTTGTAAGTTTGAGAACTTAAAACATAAAGCATCGCTCTAAACACTCTCAACAAATCACTGATAGAATAATCAAACAAGGGTCTTAAACTAAAAATGTATATAAAAAAGGAAATAATACAACGCAATATTAATGAAAGATCAAAAGCAAAAAAAAAAAACAGATAAAACGAGCAAGAATACTAATATTTTTTTTATGTACCAAAAAACAATAAAGTGCTTCGTTCCTTGACTATGAACACTAATAATAGTGTACAATTGGAAAATAATAACCTCAATCAGATCAAAGTACTTCAAAGGCCATGTTGGATTTGATCTGCAAAATAAAAAGAAAGCAATAAATTATTTTGATCAAAATATTTGCAAATAAAAGAAACAAATTTTCCTTCATCTCATGCCCTCATTGCATATTGATTTGAAATAAACTTTTGAAACTTGTGTTCTTTTCCATCACAAACAATCATGGCATTAACTAATATAGTTGCTAAAAAAAACTAATATAGTTCTTCAAAATTGAACTGCTACAATTACAATCAACAACAAAATTTGACTGCAGAGGTAAATATAGTTTATCTTTTGCGACCAAATAGAATGACAAAATCATAATATGTGTGGCCCGTCAATAGCCTAACTCGGACAAAAATAGAGTCCTAGATAGTGTGGACAATTGACACCAACATAAGTCAAGATGATGGCAAGGGTTTAGGACAGACATACAATACAAAATGCATTATGTAGTGCACAACTTTCTCTCTTTAAAAACCTAATCCTCTGTCCTCTCTCTAAAATTTCTTAGCAGCCTCTCTCTCCCTCCAATCCAACCACCCTCCACTAAGATGTAGATCTCTCTGGTGGTGGTGCGTTGACGTGTGCCTCTGCATCACCTCACCTCCGGCTATTTAGTGACCTCCGCACTGATAGTTTCATGAGGTCGTAGGAGCTACTCGTGGTGGTGTCCTCTTTTTCTCCGACGGACGGTTTTGTGGTGGTTTCGCGCTGTTGGTTTGTGTTTTATGGTGTTTCAGGTGGTTTTGTGGGTGGCGGTGTTAGTGGTGGTGGATCTCGTGGCGGTGGTGCGACACTGGTGGTGTCCCCTTTTTTCTCCGACAGATGGTTTCGTGGTGGTTTCGCGGTGTTGGTTTGCGTTTTGTGGTGTTTTAGGTGGTTTTGTGGGTGGTGGCGTTAGTGGTGGTGGATCTCATGGCGGTGGTGGTTTGCGGTGGTGTGACACTGTTTTCTGGCAGTACAACTGTCGTTTGGTGTCTGACGCACCTCTGGTGGTGTGTTGCCTTTCCTTCTCTGGTTGTCTCTCCCTCCAGCTCCTCTGTGTTTTCGTCGCTCTTCGTCAATTCTTCGCATCGTTGTATGTTGTTCATGCGTAGTTTTTGGTGGGTTGGATTCAGGTTTTGGGGTTTGCCTCATCCACGGTCGCAGTTAGGGGGTGGTTCTGTTGTTGTTTTTGTTTGGGAAGTTGTTGTTGGGTGGTGGTGTTTGCTGGTCCCGTCCATCTGTGTGTGTTCTTGCTGGATGCAAGAATTGGATTCAATAAGACTTTTTCCTGATGTTGCTTGAAAGGGTTATGTACATAGACAATCTGTGTTGATGGGTAGTTGCTCCTTGTACCTAAGGGATTGTTCCTATTGTAGTTGTTTCTCGGACTGTTGGGGGTTTGTTGTGGCTGGGTCGTTGGTGGTGTTGATGGGGGGCTGGTCGCCTTTGTCGAGGTACCTTCTTGTTGATGTTGTGGTTATTTTTCCTTCTTTCTGGTCGTCCAAGCTTTTGTGCGCTTTCCCAACCTCCCCCTCGTCGTCGGCTTTTGGTCGGCGGCGTCCTTTAGGTCTAGAAAGGGTCGTCCAGTTGTGGTGGATCCAGTTTCTGGAAGATTGGAGATTTTTCTCCTCCGTGAAGAAAGACGGTACAATGGTCTAGAGGGTGGCGTTGTTAAGGTGTTCGTGGTGGTTGATTTTGTGGCTGTCCTTGTTTGTTTATGTTCGAGCTGGATCGATTTGTGTTGTTGTTCCACCTTTTCTCCATCTTACGAATTTGGCATCGAGATTTTGGTGGACCGAGTTTTTTGACAGGTTTAGGTGTCTGCTCTGGTGGTTCGTGAGTTGAGGGGTGTCTTTTTTATTTGTGTCAGGAGTCTGGTGGGCCGATCACATTTGATTCGAGATCGGGAGCCAGTTTTTTTGACTCAAGTACTTTTAGGCTTTGTTGGTGTCTCCTCTGATATATCGGAAGTTGAGTGCTGGTCGAATCTGATTGTTTGAAGCAACAAATCAATGTTGGCTGCTTTATTGAACTCTGTTGGTGGTAATGGAAAATTAACGGTGTTGTTAATTTTTTCGCTGGGTGTTTTGGTGTATTTTTATTTTTCCTTTTTGGTGTAATACTTGGGATCTAATCCCCTATTTATATATAATATATTTTTCCATTCAAAAAAAAAAAGACATCAACTCAATTATATCACCATAGATGCTCGGGAAGAATTAGCATTCACTCTTTCTAATGGTCACGTCAAACAAGAGACTGAGGGAAAGAAGATAATGATTTGGGTAAAATAAAATAAAATTGAACACTTTATATAGAGAGCATAGGGAAAGAATACAGAGAAAGAGAAGGAAGCAACAAAGGAAAAGAAGAGCGGGAGGACATTTTTTCATAACAACCCCACTTTATTATATGAAAATTGCTCCCTTTCCAACATAAAATGCTCACTCCCAATCAAACTATCCAAAATACTCCCGCATGAGTTAACTCATGCAGGTGTATACCCCAGTGTAACTTAAGTCACGTTCGACACATGACTTAGGTCAGTGTGAGTTAACTTACGCAGGTGTATACCTCATTGTAACTTAAGTCAAGTTCGACACATGACTTAAGTCAGCATGAGTTAAACTCACGCTGGGTTCTGTTATAAAAACAGAACAGCTTCCTAGAAATTTCCAAAACTCCATTTGCGGTTTTGATCAAGAAAGTTGTGATTTTCTCCCACCTTAAGTCATTCAACGCTAATTACAATCACAAAATCAAGTAAGTGCTTATTATCCTATTGCATTAGCTTTTTTTTATTGAATTGTTAGATTTTTTGGATAAGTTGTCACATATTTAAGTTTTGTTGATTTTTGTTTTTTGATTTTATGATATTCGATGTTTATGATTTGATTGAATTGTTAGATGTTGATTAGAATAGAATTGATTGAATTGTGGTAGAAATCGTTAGGAATTGTTAGGAATTGTTTGAAGTTGTTAGGAATTTGTGGTAGAATTTTTAAGATAAGAGTAGGTTTTGATCTGATGTTTGCATTGTGTAGATATGTCTCAGAAACAGGGTGATGATTCTCAATTACAAAAAGAGGGTGAGAAGAAGAAAGAAAAAACCACTGTGACATGGCATGGTATCGAATGTGAAGGAACCGGACAAAAATGCAAGGCGAATGAGCCCGTGTACGATTTCAACAAGATGAGACGGAGCGGAAGAACCTGTTATTTTGGTCCGTAGCCAAAAACAGGTGTCCTAGGAACTGTCGAGGACAACCCAATTGACTTAAGTGACGAGGGAGATTATTAAGTGTAATGGTTTGTAATGTCTTGATTTGTTGGATTTTTTTTTTATGTTTTTTTATATGTTGTGCATTTTGGTATTGAATAAATTTGAATAAAGTTGTGTATTGAATAAATTTAAATAAAGTTGTGTATTGAATAAATTCGAATAAAGTTGCATATTGAATAAATTCGAATAAAGTTGCACAAGTACACAAAATCAATTCAAAAAATACACAATTTTATTTAGTTTTAATTTCATCTACGTTACATTACATTCTCCCTAAATACGTGGTATCATCATCATGATGTTGAGTTTAAATTATATTCTTGAAAGTTTGCCGAAAATGTCGGCATTGAAGTGTCTTATATTTTGGGTAGAGATTTCCACCATCCTTTGAAAATTCAAAAGAATGAAGAGAACAAGACATGTATTCTACTGAATCAACTTTATAGGTTATCACATTGAATCCATTCGTATAGGATGAGTAGGGACGTAAAGGAATGCATTTTAATACATTCTTTTGAACTTAATCTTACTGCACTGCCAACCGACAAGTTTAAATTGACAAAGAAGCATGATCAAGTACAAAACAACATCTTAGAGGTGTGTTCCCTTACATCCTAATCATCATATACAAAGGAATTCGATGTGAAAACATATATAATTGATTCGGTAAAATACATGTTGTGTTCTCTTCATTCTTTAACTTTTCAAAGAATCTTGCAAATCTCTACACTAAGAATAAGACACTTCAATGCCGACATAGTCAGGAAACTAGCAAGAATTAAACTTAAATTCCAACAAAATAAAAACATTACATGATAATGATTATACCTAAACATAATCTTATGATAGAGTTTAAATTGTCATCTCGTCCCTTAATGAGTTGGTGGATTGGTGGGCCGGCTCGTAAACAGATATATTTTCTCGTTAACATGCACCAAATTTTCTACTATGAATGATAAAATAATATAATATATTTAGTTATTCATGTGATTTATTGTTGCTATCACCAAAAAAACTTACTAACAAAATAATCAAAATAATTTGTAAAATAAATAATAATTAATAGTTGCATACTATTGTCCCTTCGGGGACATCCGATAAAGAAGAGTTGCATACTATTGATTTTTTTTTTGTAATTCAAATAATTTGTCAATAACAAAATTAGAACAACGACAACTTTCTTTTAAAATTAACTCACGGGGCTTCTAATTTTCATTTTCAACTCTTCACTAGCGTAGCCGCATAGGGGAGAAGATTCTCTCCAGAAACAGAAACAAAACAGGAGAGTGTAGTGGAATAACCACCCCACATTTTTCTATGATTTACTTAGTTAAAATTATTAAATAACCATTTAATGGTTGAGATTGACACTGGATTGAATCCAGTGAAAAATCCACTGGAAAGAATCCCCATTCACCGCGTAGGTGGTTCGTTTTGGACTTTTGATACTCGTTGGATCTTCAACTCTTGAACTGGGTTTATTGACTCTTGGATTGAGCCTCGAGAATATAGCATAATATTATTTTACTCTAGATAATGATAGTATTTATTTTACTAAATATAGTTTTACTTGTAACAAAAAAAAAGTAAATAAAAGTTATAGTAATCTTGGTATTATTATAAATTATAAATTATAAATTTACTAATGCAACTTTTTTAACATAATAATGAAACATATTTTTAGATAAATATTTAAAGGGTTAAATATGTTTTTGGTTCTTACAAATATATCAACTTTTTGTTTTAGTCACTTTAAAGTTTTCCTTCAACTTTTAGTCCCTGTAAATTTTTCAATCACTACTTTTGGTCTCTATTTTTAAGTAATTTTTTGTATTTTTTAATGAAATTATGCAGAAATGTATAGAATATTGTAAAAATCACTCCAAAAAAATAGAATTTTTTAACAAAATATATATTAAATATGAATTTTTTACCACAAAAAATATAAAGTTCATATTTAATCCATGCTTTGGTAAAAATTCTAATTTCTTTTGGAGAGATCTTTATAATATTATAAATTTTTCAACAAAATTTTATTCAAAAATATGAATTCAACATACAAGTTTACTTTAAAGGATGGACCAAAAGTGAAGATGAAATTTTTTTGGAGGACTAAAAGTTGAAGAAATTTTTTAGAGAGACTGAAACGAAAAATTGACATATTTATAGGTACCAAAAACATATTTAACCCATATTTAAATGGAAATGAAATTTAGTTTCTTTTTATTAAGAAATTCAGTTTTAAATACACAAATATTAAAATTTATTTTGGTAGTTATACATGTAAAATTTATTTGGTCCCAAACAACAATTGATAAGAATTAATTTCATAAGATCATATTTAAGCAAAAATCATTTTACCTTCAACTCACTTTTAAATTACATCAATTTTGTCTAAAACAAGTTTATCAAAATTAATTATCATTGTTGAAGAACCAACACACACAGAGCTATGCCTCTTTGATATTTCTCTCTATTTACACCTAAAAATAATTGTCATGTTAATCAAAATCACCATATAGGAGATTAGAGTTTATATGAGTTTTATCCGAGTCGATGGAAGGCTATGCGAAGACTATATCAACCAAAATAAGGATAGTTGACTGTTTATCAAGTCTATTAACTAGTATGTGAGTATGAAATATCTCAGACTAAGTCGAAGCTCACTAGAACTGGATGATGAGGTATCAAACCCACACTCCTTATTTACAACTCCACCAACTGCAAGGAACAATGAATATAAATGCACAATTTATGGAAAGTTGCGCATTATGGACCTTGTCAACGTATCATGTCTTGATATGGGAAGCCAACAACCGAATATGGGGTGCCACAAACCCCTTTGTGAGGGAAAACCAATACACTATATGCAAAAATAGTCATGCGAGTCTAGACATTGTAGTCCATGTCGTTTCAGTCGGTAAGAATAATATCTTCTACTTTGTACAATGTATTAAACATACAATCAATCAAAGTATAACTATTTTTGTCATTTTATCCATTTATCATTATGCATTTATCTTAAATTTTACATGCATTTAGTCTAGTAGCAAAACCCCCAAAATAGTCGTATTTAATGCTCTGACAAATCAGTTAAGGAACCCACTTATAGGGGAAACAATTTAGTCCATAGTGTTGATCGCTTGAAGGAAAGGAATCACAATTGAGGACATCGGTCAATACCTCGTCTAATTCATCAACAATTTTGGCACGTCTAGTGGAACAATACAACCTTTACCACTGAAAAATTATGTTCTCTAAGTCGATACCATGTTTAGCTTATGCACGTAAGATCTAAAAAGAGTATTGGCAGCAGTGGTGGATCTTGACTAATTTTTTAGGGGGTGCCAAATATTCATAGAATGTATATATATAAACGTTTTCATAAGCAAATACAAATTGTTATTCGGTGAAGACAATTGTTGAAAATATAAAAAGGAGCCCGGAGGACTCGAACTCATGGCCTCGCGATACATAAGACCTTCAATTTCCGCTACGACACATGCAAAACCAATTAAATGAAATATGATGCCTAATATAGTGATTGGCAGTATGGATGAACGATCATCATCGACAACTATAAGGTCAAGCTAACAAAGACCAAACGAGCCTTCATATATGTTAGGAATGCCAACACATGTGACTCATTTTAATGTGTTTAAGAAGCACAACCGATTGATACATATGGAACTCCATTAGTAATTACAGTATCTTTCATTAGACAACCGATTGGCATTATACTGAAAATCAATAAAACAAAAACAAAAAGTAAAAGGCTTAATTGCACTTTTGGCCCCCTATCATTCCAAAAGTTGCGATTTTGGCCCCCTAACTAATTAAAATACAAAACAGCCCCCTATGTATTGGATCTTTGGCAATTTTGGCCCCTAAGGCCACTTTTGACTTAGTCTTCGCTGACGTGGCACCCCCTAACTAATTACACGTGGCACCTCACTTAAGGGATGTGGGTGCCACGTCAGCGAAGGCTAAGTCAAAAGTGGCCTTGGGGGCCAAAACTGCCAAAGATCCAATACATAGGGGGCTGTTTTGTATTTTAATTAGTTAGAGGTCAAAATCGTAACTTTTGAAAAGATAGGGGTCAAAACTGCAATTAAGCTAAAGTAAAAACAATATAATACTGTTCATCCTTTCAAAAAGATGATATTGTTCATTTTGTTTCCATTTCACCGTCATGGTTAATATAGTACAAGGAATGAAATTCACGCTAGAAAATACGTTGCACGTTCTTCTCTTTTTTCTTCATTCCGACCCCACTCTTACAAATTTACAATGAAACCATAAAAAAGGGAAAAAGAGCAAATCCTAAAATGGATAAAAGAAAAAGTTGGATTTGGTAACATAAATAAAATCCAATCTGTTAAATCCTACAGTCACGCCACTCGTTCACCAATCACAAGCGGCCAACTACGTTATTATTGGAGTAAACTTGGTACCAAACGTAACCTTAATAATTTTCCTGAAATGACTGTATAGTCCTCAAACGTTTGACACTGTTTATTGGATTTTTTCAGACAACCTCTGGTAGTTGCCGTGGTCCGGCACATACTGAATTAAACGTGTTTAGAAAGGGAAAGAGTGTAGACTAGTAGTAGCAGAAGATCAGGCGCGTGCAGAAACGCGTTGTTACTCGAATTGGGGGCGGACATCGCGAACTCCTTTTCAAGCAGTCGACCCCGCAATCTCTCTTGCAATCTCTTTTTCATTAAATATAATATTTACGCCAAATATTTTAAGGCGTTTAAGATTTTGTCAAAACTAATTTTATATTGGTCATATTAACTAGTGTCCTTGTTACATTAGTTAAGAATGTCAAAAATAAAAAAAAATTCATTAATAACAACTTTTTGACTTTTAAAAAGTTAAAATTTCACTTTTTATCGGTGGCGGAGCTAAGATTAATATAAAGTTTGGGCAAAAAAAAAATGCAACACATTTTTTCTCTGCAATTTTCGAGATGCAGGTCTCTTTCACTATTTGGGTTTGGGATAAATTGCATTTGCAGCAAATAATCAACATTCAAAGAGGTTTACATAAGAAATTGCAAGCAAATAAAAAAATCTAAAGAAATAGCCGAACAAAAAAATATACATGAGAAATTTATAGGGGTTTATATAAGAAATTCAAAAGGATTTACATAAAAAATTGCATAAGTTTTGGGCTAGAGCCTGGGCAACGGCCCAGGCTAGCCGGGCCTTGGCTCCGCCCATGCTTTTTACCAATTTCCAATGTAAAATTTCCCATTTTATATATTTATCGATATATGAGAATTTTTCTCTCGATAAAACCTATATGAGAAAATTGATATACTTAAATTTTGAAACTAATAGTTATTTTAATAATATCAACATTAATTTAGTGTTTCTATTCTCTTAAAAAAAAAAATTGTGTTTCTATTGATTTTTTATATGTAAACTAGTGAAATTAAAAAATTAAAGTAGATTAGAATAAACTATTTTTCTATATTTATGTCATGATACATTGTTTTTCCCTATATTTATGAGAATTGGATAATAAGAAGAATAAAGAGTAAATAAATTGATTTTATATTTAGCAAAATTACCGTCAATCACATTTTTTTTAAGATAATTACCGTTAATCACATTAAAATTAAGATGATCGTGAATTTGAGAAATGACAATTATGAGAATCGATTGAAGTGTGATTTTTATATGTTATTGTTATGAGATTTTTCTATAAAATAAGATTTTGTCAAAAAAAAATATATAAAAAAAACTCTATTCCTAGGTAGACGTCGCAATCAATCGTTTGTTGGATGTTCGAAGTTCAAACTTCGACCTCTGCATATTACAATACATTGTCCTTACCAACTGATTTACGCTCACGACAACAAACATTAACATTTTAATTATTTATTTCTATTAATAAATTATAAAAATTCATATTTCGAAAGTATTCCTTAAGACGATCGAACAAATTATTACATGCTAACATTTCTATTTATATATTAGCTAAAAACTACGGTAAAA
>Ga0315913_1011192_pt1 | contig 10180 bp, 6 predicted proteins | sample MpolsnodulesMG_FD_207736 | JGI IMG/M metagenome (GOLD analysis project Ga0315913, IMG submission 207736) | Medicago polymorpha root nodule microbial communities from Los Angeles, California, United States - small nodules | ecosystem: Host-associated > Plants > Roots > Nodule | place: USA...
TATATGTATAGCTATTTCTTTCTTTGGTAGTTTTATCCTTTATTATTATAAAAGCTAGACTTGTCATGCTGGCAATTAGCCCTAATCACTTCAAAATTCCCCTCCTTATCTAGCATTAAATGCACCCTCAACTCCTAACTACTCACTAATCTCTCTTAATTTCTTATTTGAATTTCAAACTCAGTCATTGTTACATGACATCAAATATGCATTAATGATGTTAATCACCTGCTTAATTGGAAGATGTATCATCAAAAAGTCAATAGGCAGAAACAATTCCACCAGGTAAGCGCATTTATTCTGATGTTGGGACTTGGCATTGACCATTGGAATGAACATAATGAGCCTTTATTTTCATTTATAGCATGTTGGCACATGTTTGAATTTTTAGATGCATAATGTCGTTTACAGGTGAACCTTTTCTATATGTATAGCTATTTCTTTCTTTGGTAGTTTTTCCTTTATTATTATAAAAGTTAGACTTGTCATGCTGGCAATTAGCCCTAATCACTTCAAAATTTTCCTCCTTAGCTTGCATTAAATGCACCCTCAACTCCTAACTACTCACTAATCCCTCTTAATTTCTTATTTGAATTTCAAACTCAGTCATCATTACATGACATCAAATATGCATTAATGACGTTAATCACCTGCTTAATTGGGAGATGTACCATCAAAAAGTCAATAGGCAGAAACAATTCCACCAGGTGGGCACATTTATTCTGATGTTGAGGACTTGACATTGGCTATTGGAATAAACATAATGAGCCTTTATTTTCATTTATAGCATGGTGGCACATGTTTGAATTTTTAGCTGCATAATGTCGTTTACTAGTGAACCTTTTCTATATGTATAGCTATTTCTTTCTTTGGTAGTTTTATCCTTTATTATTATAAAAGCTAGACTTGTCATGCTGGCAATTAGCCCTAATCACTTCAAAATTCTCCTCCTTATCTAGCATTAAATGCACCCTCAACTCCTAACTACTCACTAATCTCTCTTAATTTCTTATTTGAATTTCAAACTCAGCCATCATTAGATGACATCAAATATGCATTAATGACGTTAATCACCTGCTTAATTGGGAGATGTATCATCAAAAAGTCAATAGGCAGGAACAATTCCACCAGGTGGGCACATTTATTCTGATGTTGAGGACTTGACATTGGCTATTGGAATAAACATAATGAGCCTTTATTTTCATTTATAGTATGGTGGCACATGTCTGAATTTTTAGTTGCATAATGCCGTTTACAGGTGAACCTTTTCTATATGTATAGCTATTTCTTTCTTTGGTAGTTTTTCCTTTATTATTATAAAAGCTAGACTTGTTATGCTGGCAATTAGCCCTAATCACTTCAAAATTCCCCTCCTTATCTAGCATTAAATGCACCCTCAACTCCTAACTACTCACTAATCTCTCTTAATTTTTTATTTGAATTTCAAACCCAGTCATCGTTACATGACATCAAATATGCCTTAATGATGTTAATCACCTACTTAATTGGAAGATGTATCATCATAAAGTCAATAGGCAGAAACAATTCCACCAGATGAGCGCATTTATTCTGATGTTGGGGACTTGGCATTGACCATTGGAATGAACATAATGTGCCTTTATTTTCATTTATAGCATGTTGGCACATGTTTGAATTTTTAGCTGCATAATGTCGTTTACATGTGAACATTTTCTATATGTATAGCTATTTCTTTCTCTGGTAACTAAAAATTTGAACTTCAACCCAAAGGCAGCCATGGTGGATGTTCAATCTGCCAGACAGGTCACTCATAAGTTTACACCAAAAACAAGTTTCTTCATTGAATGTCACATGTGAGCAACTCACTGGTGCATAAATTTCCAATTCAATGTCCCTTTTTAACTTGGTTGCATCCAAATTTTATGTGAGAAGCATGAGAATGCCTAAAAAACACCTTAACAGAATTTTCCACTTTTCTCGTTATACGACTAATATGTTGTTAGATCTGTACAACTGTTTTTACATTATAAATAAAATTGTGAAACTATGAATAATTTATGGTCATTCTACTGCATTTTCAAATAGTTAATATGCGCTTTTTATACTATCAACAGAGTTATGTTAACTTAGGCACGAGTCTCACAAAGGAGATTGGTCATTCGTTGAATTAGTATTTGACATTGGTTGATCCAACTCTTATTATTTTGAGTAGTATAAGTATTTCATTTATTTGTCGTCTGTTTGGAATTGGTAGCTTATGTCTGATATGCACACATTTTTTACATTTAGGCTTTCACTTATGCTAAATTTGTCGACGACATCATCAATGGAGACTCAACGGATATTGGCCTGATAGACGATTCAGGACATTATTGGTTATTGAAACTGGAGTTTGATGATGAAAATAACACGATCAAATTTGGGGGAGATTTGATGTCATTTTGCATACTCCGTAGCATAGCGGTTAGGAATTTCAATTTAAAGCTTAGGACATAAACTTCACTTGGGTTGTATGATGCAGTAGTAAAGGTAATAAGGTGCAAGATATGTGCAAAGATAAATCTTGAGGAGGTGTAGAATAGAAAAAGCTATAAATTTAAGCCTAATTGAAAAATCTGAGGGTGTGCAGTTGAACACCCTGAGATCAATGTGGCTCAGCCACTGAGTAGTAGCATCCTTAAATATTTGGTTGTCCATAACCCATTAATCAGTAATCATTTAGACTATATAACTATCACTTATTAGTTTATTCTCTGTCATTTCTGATTTCATCTTTGTATCACTAACTATATAAGTGTTCATACCCAGGTTATCTACATTAAAATTCCTTTCGAGTTTCAACGAAAGCAATTTCCTTTAGTTGTTTCATTTGCAATGACAATTAATTAGAGTCAGTGACAATCACTTAAAAATGTTGGAATTTATTTGCCAAGTCCAGTGTTTTCGCATGGTTAGTTATACGTTGCAATTTTAAGAGGCACTTCAAAAGACGGGTTGAAGATAGTAATCACTAATGAAGATGGCGACAACACCACTACGACCTCAAATGTTGTTTATCATGAAGTATTTCTAAATGTATGATGATTTAAGTTCGACTAAATAAAGATTTAGTTTACGTTATTAATTATATGTTATCATTGTCGTACAAGTTATTATGTTTATATTTTATCATATGTCTTCTATTTGTGATTATATGTTAATAATGTGGCGACTTATTCGTCCAAATTCAGCTCGGTACGACCCGTGCGATAGCACGAGTCAAGAATCTAGTTAATATTAAATCAACAGTCCTTGTTAAACTGACCTAAGATGAGGAAATATGTCAATTTCCCCATGCTAAACATTGCAATTATAAAATATGACGTAAAATCCATCGTACACAATCACGCAAGTACAACAACATATGAGACGGTAAAAGATGTATACGTAGAAGTTCGAACTTGCGCATTAGGCTCTTTGATATCGACATCGTACACATGGATAATTGTAAAGAAGTTTTGTCGTTAGGCTCTTTGATAAAATTGGTATTTTTGAAAAGGCTTAAATATGTCTTTCGTCCCTGCAAATATAGGTCATTTGAATTTTCGTCCTTGAAGTTACTAATCCTTCAATTTTGCCATTGCAAATATTAATCATTTGAAAAAGGGTCCCAATTACATCTGATCAGTAACTTCATGGACGAAAATTCAAATGGTCTATATTTGCAGGGACGAAAGACCTATTTAAGTCAACCACTTTGCCCAATCATCACTTGCCACATGAGCACCATGTCGCTAATGACAGCCCACCTCAGCAAAAAAAACCTAATTATCACCAAAAGTCAAATGATTAAATTTTGTAGTGGCAGATTGGAAGGATTAGTAACTTGAGGGACGAAAGTTCAAATGATCTATATTTGCAGGGACGAAAAACCTATTTAAGCCTTTTGAAAATGATTTTGCTGATAAAAAAAAGTATTTTTGAAAATGATTTTGACAGAAATATAAAGATAGATTAAAATCAATACATTGCTTTTAATAAGTTGGAAATCTAATCGAATCAAGCTGTTTAGTCATGTCAATGCATTGGACAACATTTAGTATATGGTTTGAAAAATTAACGGTACGTAGTATCAAAAAGAAGAAGATAAGTTAATGATACGTTATCTTGCTATCTAGCTTTGAATCAAAAGATGTGGTACTGGTATGCAATTGTCTAACTTTTATTATCTGATCGTACTTCAATTTGTAGCTCGCTTTGAATCTTTCATATATTCGGAATATTATAGATTCTTATGCTTCATATACGTACATAGAGGATTTTTACTTCACCTCTAATTAACCAAATGAACAAAAAAACAAAACAGAAAAGTGAAAAGTTTATGTAGGGTCTTAATTTGACTCGAATATAATTTGGTAATTATTGAATAGGTCGGTAAGTATTCATTAGTTTGATACCTCACTCACAAGTTGTAGATTTAGATTCTAATTTTTTTTGTTACAATTAAAATTTAGAGTGAAGGAATTATAGGCGGAGCCAGGAAAATTATAGAGTTTGAGCAAAAAATTTATCCTAAAATATGGCTTGTTAAGAACGTTAAGATATGGCTTTACATAAAATATTATAAATTTTCGACAAACGATAAATTAATTATGAATTTTTAAAGTGTCAAAAACTCAAAAAACAAAACAACGGAAATCTCAACCTATAAATCAAATTTTGAGCTCATTATTTGTAGAGATATCTATAAAAATACATAAAAAGGATCTGTAAAGTTTCATAGCATTTCGAAGTCGTTTAAATTTATTTTGATTTTTCAACAAAAACGTGCAAAATTGAAATATTGTTTCGAGTAAGCGTATACTCACATGTCAAATTTAGTTCCCTAATTTTACAGGCATGAATAGAAGATTCACAGTGAAATTTTATAGTTTTTAAACGAGATACGAATTAATTATAAATTGTTTAAGAAATTCATAATTATTGGGTATAAAAAATCATAATTAATTTGTCCCTGGTCGAAAAAAATTAATTTTTTGTGTAAAGCTATATTTTAACATGCTAAACATGTATGGAAAAAATCATGAAAAAATTAAACATCTATGTCACATTTTTATACTACGCGTATATTATAGGGTAAAAAATAAGAAAAAACTCGAATTACAATGCTAGAATATATGTTTTTTATTTTACATGGTTAATTTGAACAATTAGCTATTCAAAATAAGAGAGATGTATCTGCCAATAGTGTGTTAAATAAAATTAGGAGATAAATAAATGCCCTTTCCGAGATCTCTTTGCGTGTCAGAATTTTCAAATTTTGCCTAAATTTTTTTTTTTTGAAGTAGGAAAAGGGCTATTGGGCTGGACTTGGTACAAAGAAAGTAGCAGCTGAGTCTGGGCACTAGCTGGGGGTGCCACCGCCCCTGGAAGGAATGATGTTTTGATCTACGATGGAGGATATTTCAAAATTCAAAGAACACTTGTAAATGTATTTATTTTTCATCTGAATTGGTCTCATGGTATTGATTTGGGACCTTGGAGTGTGCTCCTCATCAAGATCTCATGTTCGATTCTCTTCGATGTCAATTAGGTCTCAAACCTAAGACCTCTCAACAGAGTCAACCAAGCCCAGAAGCATAAAAAAAAAGTAATATAGTTTTTTATTACTTTTATATTTGTGTGTTAACCACCGGGACGGATCTATACATAGGTTATGTGGGGGTAAAGCCCCACCTCCAACTTTCCTATTTTTTTATATTATAAATAGGGGTAATAGGTATTTGGTCCTTCAATGTGTGACGAGTAGTCACAATAGTCTCTCAATGTATTAACATTTTAAAATAGTTTTTTGATTTTGCACTTTATTAGTCAAAATAGTCTCTGAAGTGACAATAATTAAATATATTGAAGGACTAATATGACAATATTAACGAAATATTTTAATCTCAAGGACTATTTTGACTAACGAATTGCATAATCAGGGACTATTTTAAAATTTTGATACATTGAGTGTCTATTATGGCTACTTCGTACACATTCAGAGACGAAAATGGCTATTACCCCTTATAAATAAAACACAATATTATTTTTTATTTTTAATATAGTTTGCATTATTGTTTCTTTGAAATTTTAACCTCATATATACCAAATGTCTAGATCCGCCCCTGGTTGACCATTTGAATTTTCACTTTTATTTTTCACTTTAATTAATAATCAACTAAGTAAATAATCATTTTAAAAATATATATTATCTAGAAGTTTTAGTTATGCGGGTTAAATGGCCTATTCGTGGCCCATACGGGCTAGCTCAAATGGATACCGAACTTTTTAGGGCCGAGCTAAAAAACCCTATAAAAATTAGAACTCAATATTTAAGGTCCAAACCTACAATTAATCGGGTTTGACGGACCGGCCCATAAAGGTTAACCTGTTTTGAAAGCTCTAGTTATCAGGAAAGTTAATGGACGGGATAACGGGACCATCTCAACTCACACACATCCACCGGCAACAAAAAAAAGAACACACAAATAAAAATGATAACTTTAAAAAAATGTTAGAAGGGAGACTTTTTTTATTAGCTAAAAAGTTGATAATTATTAGGTTGAAGTTGTATTTTGACGTTATTGATTGAAATGTGATTTTTTTAAAAAATTACAAATATGACTATTTTTTATATTATTGACGTTATTTATTGTTTAAATAGAGGATGCCATAAAAAAATACTTATGTTTTTAAATTAGGGATAAATTTTTAACATTAGAATAAACCTCTATTTTGATTGAGACGACCATATGCCTCTCAGGTTGAATTCCTTTGTTTTTACCACTATATCAAATTTGTAGTTTTTTTTTTCTTGGCAAATATCAAACTTGTAATTATATCATTGAAATCGTATTTAAATTTTAGGAAAACGAAAATACACATATTGATATTGTGAATAAAATTATTATTCTGTCACCACCAAAAAAATTATTATTCTTTTTATTTACATTTTTTTTATAATCAGCGTGAAATAGTTGTAGTACTCCCTCCGTTTTTAAATATAAGTAAATTTTACTTTTTAGGCTCATTCAATTAATGATGCATGTGGTTTATAATATGGATTATGGACCACATACATCATTAATTGAATAAACTTAAAAAGTAAAATTTGCTTATATTTAAAAACGAAGGGAGTATATTTTTAGTAAAAAAAGTGATATCTTAAATGTGAATCTTTTGTTAGGATAGTCAATGCGATATCTTTTTCCTCCCCGACATCCAATGGATCCGAGTAGAAAAGGTCACTGAAAGTAGATTTTGTACAAAAATAAATAAAGATCAATGCTTTTTTATTTTTGATAGAAAAACATCAATGCTTTTGTTAAAGGAAGCAAGCAACATGGTAGAGTATAAATGGGATCAAATCAATATGTGCGGTTGTCGACATGCAGTAAAAGGGAATTTTTTTTACAGACAGTCTTGGGCATACATAGCTCACTTGTCAGTGACATTGTAACAAATCTCGGACATCCAATTTATTCATCTTATAAGTAAATTTTAGTCATTAAACTATTTGACAAAAAATTGAAAAGGCTAAAAACAACTCATGTCCTTTTAAGCGCTTTTAAAGAGTCTTGCAAATATTTATATTAGTAGAAATATATATTTATTATTAACCATGGAGAATTATTTAAAAAAGACTATGGAAGGTTAACGTAGAAAAAATACGGGTTGCATTTAACCATCTATTTCCTCTCATCTAAATTATTTATTTTAATCATTAATTTATCATTCTATTTCATCTAAAATGAATTAAAGGCACCGGTGGCACCAAAAGTCAATGATACGCATGTGCAACCCAAAAAATACCATGGACAATTGCATCAATCCTTGAGCAAACTTAACTGAATTCTTTTTTGTTAGGTCGGCTGACCATTGGTTAAAAATTCACCTCTTAAGATGAATAGATAAGGTGTCCGGAGTTCGAACTCTGATTTCTCCATTTTTTTTTTGTAATGTCTCTACTAAAACAGTTAAGCTCACGGAGAATACTAAACTAAATTATTGTTTGTATTATTGTGATATTTATGGCTCAATCCTTTTTGTTGCTTTTTTAAAAGAGGCGTTCCTTCAAAATAAAATAAAATAAAATAAAGAGATGTAACACATGAATGTCATCCTCAGTGTTCTACAATAATACAAACAAATTGACAAAATTCGTCCGAGTTTATGTTTTTAGGTGGCAAAAACGTGTTAACTTAAAAGGTAAACTCGGTTTTTGGTGTAATTGGAATGTTTGACGAATTTGACCAAGTTAACATGTGTTAAACTCATGTAAACTCGGCTGAGTTTACGTTTGAAAAAGCATTATTTTTGGCCCATTATTTGGCCCATTTTCTTTCAAAACCCATTTCTTTTGAGTATTACTTTTCCCACCCTGTTGCCTTCTCGCGCGTCCTATAAGATTTTCAAAAACGCCCCTTTGTAGTCTGAATTACGTAATCCCGATTGCATTAGCACCATGAAAAAAAAGGGTTTAAATGATGGAATTTTGGATTTTGAGGGCGGAGTCCCGTAAGAAGTCTCTTCTAAGAGAGTCTTGATCATAAAAACACAAGGATGAAAGCTAGGAAGATTAATATTGTCCTTAAAATGACTATCAATGTTACAAACATGTTCATAATTGGTGCTGGTGTTGTCCGGATTACGTAATCCGGATTGCATTAGCACCATGAAAAAAATGTCTAAATGATGAAATTTTGGATTTTGAGAGCGGAGTCTCGTAAGAAGTCCTTTCTAAGGGAGTTTTGATTATAAAAACACAAGGACGAAAGCTAGGAAGATTAATATTGTCCTTAAAATGACTATCCATGTTACAAACATGTTCAGAATTGGTACTGGTGCTGTCCGGATTACATAATCCGGATTGCATCAGCACCATGAAAAAAAGGGTGTTTAAGGGGTGTTGGATTATGTAATCCGAAAAAATCATGTAACACACCCTATTTTTTGAGATTTCTAGATTACAAAATCCAGAAATATCCGTAACTCATTTTTTCACCCTTTAACAAAGGAAAACACCATTCCGGATTATAATATCCGGAAACTTCAAGGGCATTGTTGAAAAAAATAGGGCGTGCGAGGAAAGTCACAGGGTGGAAAAAGTAAATCTCATTCTTTTTTCAAGCCCAAGGTACTGAAACGTTGCCTTTACAATTAACATAACATGTAGCCCGACTTCTTCTAAAAGTCTGCAACGTTCTTCTCTTCTCTGAGTTAAGGTTGCGGTGGTGGCAAACTATTCTGACGTTAGCGATTCTGACGCTGATTAAAGTCTTATGAATCTTATGATTTTATAAGTTAAAAAAATTTTAATTTTGTATTTTGATGTTAAGTTGAACATAACTCTTTATTTATTATGATGGTTATGTATACTTTGTCTTTATAATTAAAGTCATATTTTTCACTATTGACCTATTTGTAATATTATGTAGCTTACATATGTCATGTATATAATAAATTTTATATAATTTTAATTTTATGTAAATTCATACGAGTTTACATGTTAAATTTATGCTTCAGGTTTACGTAAATAAAACGAGTTGAGGTAGTCTCGAGGTGTGAAAACTTTGATCACCATCTAGTACTACTCTTACCATGATTTCCGTTAGGAAAATGATCCATAGACACCCTTTTCCATCCCACTCCCCACTGGAAGGGCATTTTGGTAATTTCATAAACTTTTTTTTTTTTTCAATCCTTTCACACTCTCTCTTCTGCAACACAGTGTCCCCTTCTCTCTCTCTGCAAACTCCCGTTCTCTCTACTCTCTCGACCCTCTCTCTATCTTTACCACATTAAGTCACACCAAATTGTCCTCTTCCTAATTCTTTCCCAAGTGTGTAAATTTGTTTCACATCTTCAAATTGTTTACCAAAAATTGTGTTTGTATTTGATCTCTGAGCAATTAGTTTTGGACTTGGAGTATGTTTGTTTGGTGATTGGTAAGGTTGTTGAAAAGGGGTTTTTGATTGATTCACATAAGGTTCATGATTCTTGTGATTTTCATTATGATTGTGCATACCAGAAACACCAACATGTCTATGATTTGACTCTGATTCCTTTTTACACAAACAACCATCCATGATTATAGCTCAAAATCAAAAAGATGAAATTTTTATAAGATAAAAGATCAAAGCTTCAAAGTTATTAAGTAAAGGTGTGAAAAAGGAAAAAC
>Ga0315913_1011200_pt1 | contig 10177 bp, 5 predicted proteins | sample MpolsnodulesMG_FD_207736 | JGI IMG/M metagenome (GOLD analysis project Ga0315913, IMG submission 207736) | Medicago polymorpha root nodule microbial communities from Los Angeles, California, United States - small nodules | ecosystem: Host-associated > Plants > Roots > Nodule | place: USA...
AAGCAAGCTACAGTGCAAGCAAAGCTAGGCAAATAATACAGAACATTCTGAGAACGTTCTGGCTATTTTTAAGAAGAAAAGAGAAATCAAATGAGACTTTGGACAGCTATCAAAAACGTGTCCAACAGCTCTATTTTCTCCCTTGATCGCCAAGACACTCCTCACCTATAAATACAAAGGCCTTTGAAGGTTAAATGCAAGAGTTTTGAAAGCTAACATTCTCTCAAGTGAAAAACATCACTACAAACAAAGCAAATTCCAAGATCTCTCACTATATCTCTTGGATCTTCTCTTTCGAATTTGCTATTGTAAAACTCAAACAAAGAATTGAGTATTCATTTGATCCAAACAAATCTCTTCATACAAAGTGTGTGTATTTCTCAAAGTCTATTGGGCTTGATAGTTTTGAGATAGAAAATTCCAACCTTTCTTTTGCTAGTGCGCAAAGAATTGTAGAAGCCTACTGAGGTTGATAATACAGGTGTAACAAATTGATCTGGTGTGATCAAGATCTTATAGTGCTAGTCAGAAGTTTCTGTTAGCAAGACAACTATAGTGGATAATCTCACACGAGGTGTGGGGACTGGAAGTAGCCGGGTTTGGTGAACCAGGATAACTCTCCTGTGTTATTCTTCTCTCTCTCTCTATCTCTCTTTTTATTTTAAGTTACACAACACACATACGTTATCACACTTATAATAATCTCCAGAATATTCTGGTTCTAATTAATTACTATCAAATTAATCGAGAGTGTTCTGGTCCCTAATCAAACATTAATAGTGTTGTTTTATTTTATATTAAACTGTCTCCAGAACATTCTGGTCCAAGATAAAACAATTGCTTAAATATTTGACTAAAGTTTAAAATCAATATATAATATTTTTTTATCATTTTATCTTATATTAATTGTTCTCCAGAACATTCTGGTCCTTGTTAAAATAATCTTATATTTTAACTTAACATCATTTTTCTCATTTTGCTTATATACATTCTTTAGAACATTTTGTTCTAATATATAATATTAATTATTATCTTGTTAGACTAACATACACCAAGAACATTCTTGAGTATAAACTTAACTTTCAGGAATAATTTTTTAAAAAATGGTCACAATTCAAACCCCCCGTTTCTCGTGACGTTTATTGCTACTTCAAATTATACATAAACCCTAAAACTCAAAATTACAACATTAACATGCAAACATCTAACCACAATCAAGCAACATAAGCCATGACACTCATTAGTATATTTCTATAATGAGTTTCTTAACATGTGCTCTTGAGGACACAAGTTAGCATTTGCCTCAAAAATTATAAATTGTTGTGAAGACAAAAATTTGTCGTAAATAAATCTTTTGCGAAAAAAATTATCCCAAATTATAAGTCGATTCATGATATTAATGAAATATTACTATTTTTCCTATTATACCCTCGACTATTTATTACTCTCATTTCTTTTAATTCTTTAATTTATCTTTTTTATGCTATTAATGAAGGATAATTTTGTAAAATTACTTATAATTTTTTTTTGGTCTTGCTCCCAGGACACTGGTTAAGGAATCCAAAAGTAGAAAAATTGACTTTGAAATATAAACCGTTACTTTTGACTAACTAATTATTACAATACTTTTTAATAAAATCTTACCTCTTTTAGATACTTAACCAATGCCTCGGAGGCACCATTAACATTCTCCTTTTTTTTCCTTTCCATACAACATTAATTACATTTTTTAATCTGTGTGAAATGACCAAAGTGTCATAATTTGAGACAGAGGGAGTAAAATTTTAGTAAACACTAAACAAAAGCATACTGAGTTATTTTTTCTTTCTTTTTAATGAGTTGTACAATCAAGTAAGGAGATTAGTAACTTAAGTCAATTAAATTGCTAGTTGATTTTTACCTTGGTCATTTTTTTGTTAACTAATTGTAATCACAATTTTGACCCCTAGTAGGAACCTCGTGGTATCCTCGCATCATAAGTCAATTTAGTCTGTTATAAGACTAATCAACAAGTTGCTAGTGAGTCATTTGTTTCTTTTTTTTACATGGGTTGGAGAGCTCCTCAGTCAGATGACTTAGAAATCAAACTCAAGATTTTTTTTTTTTAAGAGAGACATTATTGATTATTCCAATATAATGTTGGTATCACTTCCTCCTAATTTAGTTGTTCGTGGAGTGATTTTGGTTACATGCATGTTTATGAATTATGGCCTTTCAACGCTTGTTGAATTTTCTTAGATGTGTTTCATATAGTGGACAATTATAAACTTTTTGTCGCTTTCACCACTTCATATGAGAAACAAGTAAATAAAAAGAAAAAATTGAGGGACATAAAAAAAAAACGTGTAAAGACCAAATAAAACATAACTAATGCAATAACCCACTTGGATTTAAAAAGAGAATCGGGTTGAAAATAGGAGATCGACGGTTCTTAATGTGACCAAGAAAACTTATACATCACATGTTTCCAATTTATCTATTGTAATATTTGTGATTTTTTTTATCTGCTTGAACTCATCAACATGTTGGACTAGGTATAACCTGAAAATAAAACTAAAGGTCAAAACATATCACAATAGGATCATATTATTTAAATCATGAATGATGATTTTGCTCTTCTCGTTAAAACTGGCCAATAAGAAAAAATGATACTTTAATTGAGTCAGATACGCACAAAAACAAGATTTTAGAAAGGGGTCGGGGCTTTTACATATGAATTTATGATGAAGGGATTACAAGCTAGTCAATGTCACTAGAAATTCATCTCGAAATAAGATTGCTATTAGATTCAGGTCCTTGAACAATTGGACAATGATTGCTCAAAAGGTCCTTTGAATTGCTAATTTTGTTTTTGTAAAAACAAGTATCGAGGGTTAAGATCCGATCACTTATTAAGCTACAAAATGTCCACAAAAAGTTACAACTCGATAAAATAAACAACTTTAAATGGCATATTGAGCAACCGATCGATTGGAGTGGTCCATTAAAGACCAAAGGTAATGTAGTCCATGATCAAGACCAAAGGTTTTGATCATATGGACCACACTGACCTTCGATGAAGAAAAATGGTTCTCAATACCATAATAAACGCTTACACAAAATCCATATATGAAGTAGATGGGTCGAAGCTAAAGCTTGGAGTAACTTATAACATACTTCCTTTTCATTTTGATTTATGCTCTTCCCGCTACACTTTTCGCTCGCGCCCTGCAGCCATGACGAAAATACCCCTGCGTGACTTAAGTCACGCCACATGAGTTGACTCACACAAGTTATAACCTAGCGTGACTTAACTCACGCTTTCACGTTGTGCTGAATTTATTTCTTCTTTTTTGTCAAGAACGGTTCTGAAGTGAAATGCTATTACATGTTATCGAGATTCTCAGAGAAAATTACGTAGCTTCTATGGTATGAGAATTGGTAGCGCCTTTCATCATTAGACGGTTAGCAACTTCAATTAGTCCATCATATCCAGGTTTTTTCGATTCTCATCCCACCTCCTGTTATAGAATTTTCATACTCACCCACCACATTAATCATACATCCCTCTTTTTTTTATCAAAGCTATAAATAACAACTAGAAGGGGTTCTTTGTTTGTTTGGTTACCTGAACCAATCCGGTGCGGAACAAATTGAGGAACAAATCATCAATAACCCCTGGCTTGTATTCACTCTCTGGAGCTGCAACTCCCACCTAATTCAAATTCAATCAACACACACTATTTCATAATTGCACAAGAAAAACAATAGCAAAAGAAGCAAACCGTTTTGGGACCCGACGATGAAGAAGAGGCTGAATCGCATAACCGATTGCTTCTGTAATCAGCTCACACTGTATTTAACACAAGCATGACTTAAGCTACGTCGCGTTAGTTAACTAACGCATAGATTTACACTTGCGTTAGTTAACTAACGCATGAGTATTTTGGTCAGTTTGACTGGGTGCGAGCGAAAAGTGCAGGGGGAAGAGCAGAAATCTTTCATTTTTTAATTTTGTGGGAGGTATTGGTGGTTTGCTAGAGTAGAGAATTGAGAGTCACATATAGAATTTGTCCGTTGTCCCAAGGCTTACAAGTAGTATAACAAATGATTTTCCTTTTTGCGATAACTATAACAATACCATCAATTACTTCACGTACCACACATAATGTGGTCCAATAGATGATCGTCTTTGGCAAAAGCAACGAGTTATATGGAGCCAGGCCTCTAATGTACAAGGAGCTTTAAATATTCGTAGGGATAAGGATACGATTGTTGGGGTGTAGGATAAAAATAACAACACTTTTACTTACGACAAAATTTGTTACTAAATGTCATTTTTTTTGCAGGTAAATGCCTATTTGTGTGTAGGTAAAAGTGCAAAAGTCAGGTTTGAGGCAATACTCATATATATAACTGAGACTTAATTATTTATCACTATAAACGATGTTTTTTTTTCAATTTCTTTTAACTAAAATTGTCAAAATTACAACTGGACCTCTAAATTGTCGCGAACGACCCTAGTCCAACATCCAATCATTTTGTAGACTCGAACATGTTTTTTTTTAAGAAGAAGAAGACTCGAACACGGGTTAGTTTATTACGACTTCTTTTGCAAATAATTTTTATAATATTACCTTTTTACATTATAGCTTTATCAACAAAGATTTTTTTAAGGAAAACTTTAAATGAAAAATTAGTTTAAACAGGTTCTCATGGAAAATCATTTCATGTACTTCATATTTTTTCTAGAGCTTTTATTTGATAATAAAATTTTAAAAAATATCTAAAGTGAGAAGTGATTTTGAATGTCTTCTCATGACAAACATTTTTGAGACATATTTTTTTAAAAATCCGTGACTTTTTAATATGTTAATTCTCTAAGAGTGAATATTTAAGTTATTGAATGTCATTTTTTTTTTGTGACAGTGAATATCATCTTTTAATTTATACACAAATTAATTCGAAATAGTCTATACTATTTTTTTTATATTCTTATTTTTTTTTTGTCAAGTAATCTATCAAGTGACTAAAAATTCACATTTATGGTAAATAATTGAAAATCTAGAGTTTGAATCCCCACTCTAATAAATATATTGTAACGTTCTTACAAATCGTAACCATTGATCTCGTCTATAAATTTTTTTAGTTAGTATTTTTTTGTTATGATCTCATCTAGATTGAGATGAAATATACGACCCATTTGTTAAAGATTAAAAACAACTTATTATTCAAATAACTCCTACGACTTTCTTGCACACATTTTTTTATTTTTACAAGCTTGCACTCAAGTTCAAACATTTATTTTATTTACAAAAAAAAAAGGATTTGTTTTTTGTTAAGAAAAAATAAAAAATGTTAACTATCTTTAAAATATTGTTCAGACATACAAAACTATATTAGAAATTGTTTAATTATCATTTTTTTGGTGTTTAATTTATATTTTTAAGACAATTTTTTTTTAGATGAATGTCTTAAATAATGTTTTAGACCATCCACAATGCAACACTCCATTTGGGTGCTAAACAGGTCCCGACTGTACACGTCATTCGTTTTATAATTAATACTTAATAAACACCTAATTTCTCCAACCCAACACCTCAAAATAATTATTAATTAAGTCCATGCAATAACTCTATATCATTAAATTTTAACAATAATTTATATATTCATTCATAATTATATAATTTTAAAATATTGAAATAATTATAAATTATAAAAAAAGGTTAAAACTTGAAAAAACAATATAAAATAAATGATGGTAAATTATTTGTTGTTTTGCTTAAATCCAATCACTGTATGTTTTTTTTGTTTTTTTTCATTCAGATGGGTAAATTATTTGTTGTTTTAAAAAAAAATTGGTTGAAAATTTAATGTTGATTGATTAAATATTACTCTTGCAACTAATATATAATTTATTTTTTAATATTAAAATAATATAACAATTGAATAGAGAAAAATAAAATAAAATAAATTACACAAGACCCATAAGTAATAGGAGAAATATGATGCTATAAAAACATCTATCTCTATCAACACTATATTAATTGGTGTGACAGTTGAATATGGAATAGGGGAAGGACTCCCCCGTAGATGGTCTTACGACACTTCCACCTGTATATTAGGGTCACCGGTTCCGTTAGGTTTTACTCATACATACGTCTCTTTAGTCCACGCACATGTTTTCTGCGGCTGCTCTTGATCCCTCTCAACGGATAAGATCAACTTCTTACATCCCCAATCAAACGGCCATCATTCACATCTCTAACCACGTGTCTCCTCCATAATTATTGCCAATAATCTCTCTTCTCCATCAATCATCAATCCAATCCATCACACTTATTTAACCATAGTTAATTTCTAACCTTACCGAGTTCATTCAACTAAAGAAAAACTCTTATCCTCTTCTCTCTCTCTCTCACACACACATAAACACAAACAATTTAAACTCGTTAATGCTAGCTCAGATCTAACACTCAAACTACACCACTTAAACGACACCGTTTCTTCTTCACATGTCGAAAATGGTGTACTCGTTCCCTGAAGAAGTTCTAGAGTATGTATTTTCCTTCATTCAATGCGATAAAGACCGAAACTCAATCTCTCTGGTATGCAAATCATGGTACGAGATTGAACGGTGGTGCAGGAAGAAGATTTTCATCGGAAACTGCTACGCTGTGAATCCAACGACGGTGATTAAACGGTTTCCGGAGCTGAGATCCATTGCGTTGAAAGGGAAACCGCACTTTGCGGATTTCAATTTGGTACCTGAAGGTTGGGGTGGTTACGTTTGTCCTTGGATCGAAGCTATGGCTCAAAGTTTTCCTTTGCTTGAAGAGATTCGACTCAAGAGGATGATTTTAACGGATGAGTGTTTGGAACTTATTGCTAAATCGTTTAAGAATTTTAAAGTTTTGGTTCTTATTTCGTGTGAGGGTTTCTCTACTGATGGACTTGCTGCCATTGCTTCCAATTGCAGGTTATTTACTTTTTTTTGGTTATTCTCTGTTTGGTTGGTTTTGATTTGTGTTGAATTGATTCTGATTTGATTGAAGAATCTCTAATTTGGATATTCGCTTTTCAGTTCTAGCAATTATGACGAGTCTTTTGCCATGTGAGGTTTTAACTTTTAAACGAACTTTTTATGATCATTGCTCAGATTTAATTCATAAATGTTTCTTTTTTTTATTTTATTTCTCGCTTTAAAAATTCTTATATGATGATGATTTCCAGATTTATGGGTATTTTTATTTTATTCGTTTTTTCATGTTAGATCCTTTTTTTTTCTCTCTTAGCATCCATGACCACTTTATTCACTTCTTTTGTCGTGGTTTGGGGTTTTAATTCGACAACTACTGTACTTGGTTTGGTTCAAATTGCTTACGTAGAAGTACTAGACACTTTATTTTTTATGTTTATTGGGAAAAGTATAAGTACCACCACAAAAAAAGATAAGGCTGAAAATATTTACAATGAGAAACAACTCTCACTTAGAATTAGAATCCGGTTTTTGTAAGAAAGAGTTAGGCTTAATATAAATACCTAATAATATTGTTTGGTTGTTAACTCTCTATTACTTTAACGGGGCATTCAGATTCGGGTAAATCAGTATTCTAGTCATTGAAATTGCAAAGGTTGGTCAATTTAGTCAATTAAATTTGCAAAACATCAATCTAGTCCCTAAAATTGAACAACATCAATCTATTTAGTCATTTTTTCCAAATCTATAACCACGATTTTATAGGTTGTATGCTTGTCTTGAGGTAGCAAGAGACTATTTAGGACATCGTGGAGGTTTTTCAATGGTTTTAATAAATATTTGGATGGAGGGACTAAAATGATTGCCATTTTTTAAATTAAGGTACTAATTTTCTATTTTGTAAATTTGAGGACTTAATTGCTCAACTCTTTGTAAATTTGTGGACTTAATTGCTCAACTCTCACTGTTTTGAGGGTAGAAATGCTGATTTATTTAATTACTTAACTTTTGATGCGTTTCACTTTTTTTGTTGTTGACATAAGTTACTTATTTTTATGATTAAATGAAGGCTAATTCTATGGTGCACAGTGCACCAGTGAGACAAGTCTTGCATCATTCACAAGCTTGTTACCACCATTGGATCAAATGTGATATGATGTGACTTGTTAATCCAATGATAGAAAAGATTCTTGTGCATGGTGAAAGGCTTGTTTACTTGTGTACATTAGACGAAGCCTTAAAAGAAAACGCGTTTCACTTTATACTCTTTGGCTGTTTATAAATATTACGGAAATGTCATGTTTCAGTCAACTTTTTAATTAGATGTTTGCTTTTTAAAACTTTTACTTTATGCTTAGTTAGTTCTATTAAATGGGAGAATATGTTAATTAATATTGAGTCATTGACAGTGTTAATAATCATGTTAAGTTTTGGTCCAGTGTGATTCAATTTACTACTACGATGTTTACTTCATAAAAATTATAGGGGATGCTGGTTTATGATGTGTCATTGATAAAGGCATTGTCTTCCAATTAATTGTAGGAATTTGAAGGAGCTAAACTTGCAGGAGAGTGAAGTGGACGACCTTAGTGGGCATTGGCTAAGCCATTTCCCTGATTCCTACACATCATTAGTTTCACTTAACATCTCTTGCTTGAACAATGAGGTAAATTTGTCTGCACTAGAGCGCCTGCTTGGTAGGTGTCCTGACCTCCAGACTCTTCGTCTCAATCATGCTGCGCCTCTTGATAAACTGCCCAACTTACTTAGCCGATGTCCCCAGCTAGTTGAGTTAGGGACAGGGGTCTATTCCACTGAGATGCGACCAGAGGTCTTCTCAAACCTAGTAACTGCATTTTCTGGGTGCAAGCAATTGAAGAGTGTGTCTGGCTTTTGGCATGTTCTCCCTTCCTACCTTCCGACAGTATATCCAATATGCTCTAGGCTTACATCACTAAACCTAAGTTATGCTATCATTCAAAGCTGTGATCTTGTCAAACTTGTTGGTCAATGCCCCAATTTGTTGCGGTTATGGGTATGTCTGATTTATATATTTTCCATATATTGTCTGTTCCATGTTTTTGTTTGCATCTCTGGTTCATTGCCCTTAATTTTGTATATTCTTATGCTAACTAAAGGTCATTGCTATAGGTGCTTGATTACATAGAAGATGTTGGTCTTGATGCTGTTGCTGCTTCATGCAAGGATCTACAGGAGTTGAGGGTGTTTCCATCCGATCCTTTTGGTTTAGAACCAAATATTGCTTTGACAGAACGGGGCCTTGTCTCTGTATCTGAAGGATGCTCAAAGCTCCAGTCAGTTCTATATTTTTGTCGTCAAATGTCTAATGCTGCTCTAATTACTATTGCGCAGAATAGGCCTAATTTGACTCGTTTTCGCCTGTGTATTCTTGAGCCTCGAACTCCTGACCATCTTACCCTTCAACCACTGGATGCTGGTTTTGGAGCTATTGTAGAACATTGCAAGGATCTTCAGCGCCTTTCCATGTCTGGTCTTCTAACTGATCGTGTTTTTGAGTATATTGGAACTCATGCGAAGAAGCTAGAGATGTTATCGGTTGCCTTTGCTGGAGATAGCGATTTGGGTCTCCATTATGTGCTGTCTGGGTGTGAGAATCTTAGGAAGCTAGAGATCAGAGACTGCCCCTTTGGTGACAAGGCCCTTTTGGCCAATGCTGCAAAGCTAGAGACAATGCGATCCCTTTGGATGTCCTCTTGCTTGGTGAGTTATGGAGCGTGTAAGCTACTTGGTCAGAAAATGCCCGGTCTTAATGTTGAAGTCATTGATGAAAGAGGACCTCCAGATTCAAGACCGGATAGTTGTGCTGTTGAGAAGCTTTATATATACAGGAGTATCGCTGGGCCAAGGTTGGACATGCCTGGTTATGTGTGGACAATGGAGGATGATTCGTCACGAAGGCTTGAGTCACCCTGCATCGTATAGAGCCACGTCATAATCTTTGTGATTTACACGTGGCAGATTGTTAATGCCCAGGTACATTCCCAGTTTGGAAATCACTAATTGAACTTTCTGTTGCCTTGGCTTATGTAGTTGCAGTTTTGATGTGTGGTTGAATTATAGGTACAATTGGAGTACACCGAGGGTTTGAGCTCTTGTGCCATTAATTTTTCACTTTGGCCGAGCCATGGGATGTCCAATTATACATCATTAGACACCGAAACTACTTGTTGTATGTGC
>Ga0315913_1011201_pt1 | contig 10177 bp, 5 predicted proteins | sample MpolsnodulesMG_FD_207736 | JGI IMG/M metagenome (GOLD analysis project Ga0315913, IMG submission 207736) | Medicago polymorpha root nodule microbial communities from Los Angeles, California, United States - small nodules | ecosystem: Host-associated > Plants > Roots > Nodule | place: USA...
AAAAAAAAAAAAAAAAAAAACTGATTGTATTGAAGCTATCACACTAATTAGCATTGAGGTCCTACTCTTGTACTCTTTGTTTTCAATGTGTTATTGAATGATTTGTTTTCCAAAATGGTAGGGTAGTTAAAATGAAAAGAAGGTAACTAGTGTATTGAAAGAAACTACCAACTTCATAGCACCAAATATAGGAGTTTTGTTTTGAAAATCATGAAGGTGTGGTCCAATGTGTAGTGCTGAGTAAGTAATAAAGATACTAATTCTAGTTACAGGAAGCTCCACCAAGGGACAACCAGGTTTCAGCCAGCTATAGCTTTTATGTGTGTGCGTGTTGATTTTAGAACCTCATGGTTGTGTAAAATAATAATTGTGTAGTTTGAAAGTAAAAGAAAGGTGGCATAACATTGAGTTATATGACATGCCACCACCACCAACACCATGGATTGAATTTTGAATATACAAGATAACAGTTACTTACTGTTGATTCAGCTTTATGTACTATGAAGAATCTATAAGCAAGAAGAATAAAAAAGGGTACATTGTATTTATCATTTTGGCGCAGTCAGTAATACGTTTATTTTTATTCTTTGTAAATAATTTAATAGATATTGGAGTTATTTGCTCACTCTCGACTGCACTTTTTATCTTTAGATGATCGATATCCGAAAACCTTAAAATAGAAAGAAAAGAGCTATCAACAAACACACCACAGTCACTCTTAAAATATAATGCCGCAATAGCCGATTCATCTACAACCAACAACAGAAGGAAATGCATATTAACTTGGCATAAGATCTATCGCGGAAAAAGGCTGGAAATGTTGGAAATTACTAATGTGAAAAGCACAAAATGATGAATAGCACAAAAAGTAATGGATAGAAAGCTAAACAAGCACTCCCAGTTATAAATTACATCCCTTATATCACATTTACATCTCAAGAAAGCCCACAAATAAAACCACTAGCAGCTAACCATATGTCCACAAAACTCCACATAATCTGAATTTCTTGCAGTAAACTCATTGTTAAATAAGATATACTTCCAACTAGAAGCGTTCATTCAGTTCATAGTCATGAGGTAGATTTAACAATTTGAATATCTAATGGCTCTCAACAACCTGTAATTAATAGTTTCATTGAACTGCAGCAACGGCAAGAGAGGAAGCGAACCTTGAGGCAAGAACTGCTTCATTGCTTATAGACGTGGATGCAACAGCCACATCTTCCAATTTCTTCCACATGGATTCCCGCCTCTCTTGCTTCTCTCGTTCCTTGATTTCATCTTCTTGGAATTTGATCATACATTCATCAAAAAGTGAATGATCAGCATCTGAGAATATTTTTCTCACATTCAGAGTCAAACTCTGGACAGCTTGGTTCCAGTGGCCCCGTGCATTTTTCTCCAAAGCAGGGAAGATTATCGGTAGTATCACTTTGCAGTTTTGTATTATCAAATTTCTAATATGATCGTTGTTCCACAGAAACAGTGCACGTTCAGCTACCTGCAGCCAGAATCAAGTCCACATTCAATTTCCTATTTTGTACTTAATATGTATTGCATATTAAAGCAGCTAGTAACACTGACCCAAACATACGAATTTTGAAGTTTGTAATAATACAAGGTTTAACTAAAAAACAACTACACATTAATGGGAACAGAAGTTCAGCTTCGAAGCAAAGTTAGACAGACATTTCATATAAACAATAACAGTTACCAAAGTCAATTTAAATCATTAATTCATAAAGTCAAAAGCATAAGATAATTGGTGATTCTCTGAAATCGTCAAGGTGAATTAGTCTTTGTAATATTTTTTAGGGAATATATTAGAGGATATAGTAGACTTCAAAATATATTTGCAAACATAGCCAATACTACCACCACAAAGTCGAACGTAATTCCAGCCTAAATGAGTTCTATGAATTTCTACTGTTGAGGAAGATTTTATTATTGTTTAGAAGGAAAAGAGATGATGATTGGGAAAGTAAACTATCCTCCTAGAAAAGTGAAAAAATCAAAATCTGCAAAAACAAAAGCGGAAAAACCAGGAAGGGTGAAATGTTATCTCAGAAGAGCTATCCAAGACTGTTGCAAGTTCAATAATGAATGTACCCCGATGCATCACATCCCCCCTAAAACCAACCCTTTTTTATTTAAAAACAGAAGACTCCCCCACTGCCATATTGAATGACACCACAAACAGCTCACTTCCAAAATGCTTTACAATCCTATCACATTCTGAAGCCCTAAAAAGAATGAGACCAAAATTACACAATCATAGATAGCAAACTGTAGAGCAGGCAAGCAAACTCACAAATTAAGAAAAGATTACTGCTATTTTCTAAACTTCAAAAGCACATGAAACTTAATAAAAAGAAAAATACCCATAACAACACAGGTCATTGGTGTTAATTTTATGCAGCACTTCTGTTTAAACAAAAACTCTCAACTCTCTTGGTGCTCTGACCTTCTAAACTTAAAAGAGGAGTTTATGAAAGATAAATCTGATTGGTTGAATGGTCTTTTTTAAGTTCTGCATGAAATTTGTCCGGATAAAGGAGCCAGCCAATATTACATTTTACCATGAATGAATTAATGCAGCTGTCCATATTTTCATTTTCGGTAGAGTCCAGTTAAATCATTGCATGTCCTGTGTGCTACTGCTTTCTCTCAAATAAAGACATCAAACTGTTAATTGAAGAATGTATGAAACTTCTTTCCTTTTTGTAATGTGCAATGATATTAATTTTTCAAGTGTGATACCAGAGGAATCCTAAGCATGACAGTTAAGATAAAAAAAAGTCAAAAGTCAAAACAATTGATCCATAAGATAACATTCATAAATTTAACAATTGATCCATATTACCTACATCACATTCAAAATATCTTCTGTCAAAACTAAATTGATGGTCGCTAGATCTCCTTAAAGACAAAAAAAGAAGAAGAAAAAAATACTCAGGCAGTCACCAACTGGATGATTAAAACTATCTTATCGCTTATGAACCGTTATAACCCTAGTACATTCGATTTCATTTAAAAACTTGGTTTCCCTGAAGTCAATTAGTTAATAATTGTTACCAAGTCTTACAACAGTATTTATTTCAACCTTGTCTTCTTTCAGTTTACTATCATGTCTCAAACACAACCAAGCCTTAACCCACTAAGTGGGGTTGGCAAACACAACAATTCTGTGTAGAGTGAGAAAAATAAATAGCTTCTAAAATAAAATAAAATAAAATAATGAAGTCTCATTGTTTGAAAGTTATTACAAATGCACAGTAAATTAAAAATGCGAGCAAACAGAAATTTGCAAATAATTCCTCTTATTCTCAATGTTTCATCCGGAATGGGCATAGTTCTCCAATTTTTACAAACAAATAAGTGGAGCCAACGCCATGTATTTAGTGGAAAATCGAAATATAAATGTCTCCAAGATAACCAGCAGCTAATAATAGTAGTTAATGGTGGACTGTGACATAGAGAGGCCAACCCCTATAAAAGAAGTAGTTAATGGTGGAGTGTGGCATGGAGAGGCCAACCCCAAAAATGCTAGTGGTTGCAGATAGCATAACAATGATGGCTACTACAGTAAAGTACCCGTGAATTAAAAAATCTATAAAACACATAAAATTAATAATTTGAAGTTTTAGAGAAAAACAAATCAATAATAAAAAAAGGTTTTAATACTCAAAGTTTTAAAAATCATTCATCATATCCCAAGTGTTTAAAAATATTTGAAAGCACCAGCAAATAACTATAAAGAAATGAGCAAATAAAAGATAGCTATTGTCAATTACCAAAAAAATGGAAGTGGTGTAAAGCGTACTGATATCAATCTCGGATAGTGGTGTCTAGCGGCCTAAACTAAAACACTATAGTGGCTAGACGCCTAGACCTGGCCTAGGGTCAAGGAGAAGAAAGCAAAAACTTCATACTAATCACTTTGAAGCTGTTGTTTCCCACCCCAACACCAATGAGCAATTCCTCACGTACCATGTATGTCCTTCTTTATTTCGTTGCTACTATATCTATTTATTTGAAAATATTTTCTCATACTTTATATTTGAGCAGATGTTTTTTTATTTTACAAAGATGGACAACTTGTCGATGGGAATGGTGGTGTTTGCATAAAATAATAGACAAACTTCCAGAGACATGTAAATCTGAAATCAATGAATATCAGGTTGTCTGTGACGGCTCAAAAACTATATATGTTTGACCCCTTCAATCATAAGAAAACTTGTTTCTTATGATTGAGGAGGCCAAACGTATATTAAGTCCTTGACTCGTCATAGACAAGCTCTCTTCATTAATTTTTCTGCAAACATCACTATTCCCTTCAAAGTTGTTTGTCCATCATCATGAGCAAATAATTACAAATTAGCAATAGATATGATAGCAACAAAGCAGCATAATAATGAATGACATGCATGGTACTAGATGAAATGCTCATTGGTGTTGGGGTTGGCAATAACAACTTCATAGTGATTAGTAAGAAGTTCCAGCTTTCATCCCCTTGCTTGACCACAGGCTAGATCTAGCCATTGTGAAACATTTTGAGATTATTATATTGATGGCCACAATTCTTATTATTATTTTTTTATTCTATTTAAGAGGTATCAGAAAAGATTGAATCATAATAAAGAAAAACTGACACCAAAACAATTATCAGTGGTTGTATATTTATGAAAATACAATATCATGTCTTTAGAATACATCTACGGTCATGGTTACAGCATGATTGTGATTATAAACACTGGACAACAGCAGAAAAATGCAGGTGATGCAGTACTAATACAGTTGCCAACACTACTAATACCCGATATATTGAGGTTGTGTTTGCAGTTGCTTCCCTCAATTTAAATCATTTAATATCCTTTACAATTAGCTCACACAAAATTAGGCTAAATTACACCAGAGGTCCTTTAAATTATTTAATTGTAACAAATTGGTCCTTTTAAGTTTTTTTCGTACCACTTAGAACCTTTATGTTAATTAATTGTGACAAGTTAGTCCTTTAAGTTTTTTCCGTACCAAGTAGGTCCTTTTAAGTTATTTAACCTTAACAATTTGGGGTATTTTAGATCTTAAAAATGTAAGTTAATCAGGGCCTAAAAGTTACAATTAAATAACTTAAAGGACCTGAGCATTACGGAAAATGCTTAAAGGAAGTAAGTGGTACAGAAAAAACTTAAAGGAGCAATTTGTTACAATTAAATAACTTAGGACTTCTGGTGTAATTTAGCCCACAAAGTTAATCAACTGCATAACATTTTTATTCAATAAATTAATAACCTCTATATTCAAACAACATACAATGCCATAATCACTTTGTAAGTTCATTGCCAATAGTTAAGCAACCTAGGCAGTAAAGTTCATATACAAAAAATGGGAGCTAAGGAAGAGGAAAAAATAGATGGATTCAGGCTGCATGTGAATTGTCAAAACAACCATATCCCCAGAAAAATGTAAAACTCAAGAAAAGGCAGAAATGCATAAAAAAATTAAATGGAGACAAGTGAAGAAGGGATGTTAGAAATAAACAGAGATCATTCATATTAAAAGACCGTAATGAAATGCATGCAGATGTCACATATGAAGAAGGAAATGAGGAAATTTTGTTAAGCACCTGAAAGTGTAGACTGGTGAGGCATCTAGCAATTTGACGAAACAATCCCACCGCACATTTCTGAAATTCAGCTGCTTGAGTGGCTTCTAGAACTTCCTCGAGTTCACCGAGGAACATTACCTCTTTTGCACTATTAGTTACAGGCCAATATTTCAAAAGACCTTTAATCACAGTATCAGCTAACTTGACATCTTTCTCGACAAACTGCGTAACACAATAAGAAAGTTGTTGATGATACATAGAGACACACTTTGGCTTGTGAAGTGGGATCAATGCACGGGTAAGGAACAGCTTATGCTCTTCCTTCAAAGGCAAAGCAAATCCATTAATTATACTGCCCAAAATCTCCAACATTTCTGCAATTCCGTTGTGTTTTTCTGTCTCAAATATGAACTGATAAAATATGTTATTGATAGTTTTTCGAATGAACGGGCGATGTACCATGAACTTCCCATAAATACGGTGAAGAATAGTCTTCAAATATTCCCTCTCTCTCTGGTCCTCAGAGTCAAAGAGGTCAAGCAGTCTCAACACGAATGAATGATCAATGTATCGTTTAGCAAGCTTTGCATCTGTCTCTGGTGAAGCCACAAACCTATAGAGAACTTCATACACGACCTGTAGATGATTCCATGCCGGTTCCATTGCAGTTTCCTCTTCTTCAGGATCATATGCTTCTGCAACCTTACCATCATGATTTGAACACGGTAGTGTTCTAAACAAATTTGCCGCCACCATCTTGGTGATCTCTTGCATTGCCGCTTCATTGAACTTTGAATTCACAGATGAAATATAATCAACAAGCTCAAGCAAAGTTTGCCTCTTGATATCCTTCTCTTTAACATGCTTGCTAGGATCACTAAAATCAAATACAATACAACACATATTTAACTTCCTTATAAAAAGATTAGGCTTTTCCGAGCTAGAAACATCCCGGAAACTCGGCAACGCCTCGTAAACTCCATTACCATTAGCCATTATCAAACCAACTTGGGATCCAATTGCAGGAGCTGATTTCTTAGCTTGGTTTGTTTTATTTGAATTCGTCGAAGCAGAACTCCCATTCCCAGAACTTGAAGATTTTGAAGAAGCTGAATTAGATTTCAAGGTGTCATTGGAAGATGAATTCAATGATGAACCAGAGCCACCATTGACCAACCCTCCATCACCGTTAAAATCACTATGTGATGATGATTTTGACGACTTTCGCGGTATTTTACCAAGTATCTGTTTGATCATATCTAGAACAACCAAACCCTAGAAAAATCCTAACCCCAATTTTTCAACAAAATAAATCAAAATTTCAATATTTAAAGAACCTGCAATTAACAACATTGCAAGAATTAACAAACAAATCACAAAGTGATTTTTACAATTTTGCAATCATACCAAAAAAAATCCTAATCACAAAACCCATATTTAAAAAATAAAAAAAAAAAAAAACCTATCTTTATCAAATCAAACACACAAATTCAGTTATTCCAAGATTGTGCACACACAATGAGGATTTTTATAAGTAAATGAAGCAGTGATTGTAAAAAATTGAAAGCATGAAGAAGAGAAGAGTACTTACATTGAAAGTGAGACTGAGAGAACCTCAGAGGAAAATGGGCACTGACCCAAAATTCCCTAGTGGAAGAAATGTGTTAAAGAACCCAATTTGATATTTTATTTTAGTTTTGTTATGTTTATTTTTTTTTAAGGATAGTTTTGTTATTTTATGTATGTGCGTATTGAGAAAGAGTAATGATATTTGAACAACCAATTGTGATAACTTTTGTTACAACTTCTTTTTTCTCACTTTTTGTTGGTTAAAAACAATGGAGAGAGAAAAAGAAAGAGATAGAATACAAACATAATATGAGTATGAAAGAGAAAGTTGTCAAAGAGTTGTCATAAAGTGGTTGTACAAATATCATTTCTCAATGAGAAAATGGCAAAAAGAGAATATAAAATGTGGTAAGTGGGGTTTGTGTTTGATAAAACAGAAGGCAGAGGCAAAGGGGGAAGAGGATTTCGAGGTTAATGACTTCTATGTCCCATTTTTGAAGTTTTAAATTTTTATTTTTTTTTAAAATTTGGTATCCGATTCAAGAACCGACTAATCTGAGGGAACCAATCTCACCGCCCACTTGCGGACTTAGCCCTCCAAAATTGACACCAGAGGGAATCGAACCTGAAACCTTTGGAGGAGCAAACTCCAAGATTCCAAACCAACCACTAGACCAACCCCAAATGGGTTGAAGTTTTAATTTTTTTGATGTGAGGACAAGAAGAATTTGGTGGTTTTGCTAAAAAATGAAAAATATTTGGTGGTTAGTGGGACCCAATTATAAGAATCAAAGCTAGGTCTTACGGATGGAAATGAAATGGAGCCCGTGCTCATCAATGTTACTTTTATGGAATGTGATTTGGATTGGGTTTTTGTTTTTGTTGACTTGTTAAGTCTATAGAGTCCATTTTACTCTAATGAGGGCATATTTGTCATTTTGTTTTATGTGGTCTGATTTTTTTTTATCCATAGTTTTGAAGATTTTGGTCGTTCGTGAAAGAGACTGATTAATTGGTTTAATATCTATTCCGCTTAAAAATGATTCATCAAATTAAGCAATTAGACTTAAAGGTGTGTTTGTTTCAAGTTATATTTGTAGATTCCTGGGAATAAAATCATAAAAATGCATATGCCTATGTTTGTTACAAGTTTACTATATTTTTATTCTCGGGTATAAAATGTTCCTGGGAATAGAAAAGTTTTCCTAATGATAAAGGTGGGAATAAAGTTCCCATTAAGATGAGAATAAAATTATGTGTAATTACCTATTATAAACCCTATTTTTAAGGTTCCTTGGAATATTATAATGTTAACCAAACATCTTTTTACTAAATACCTTGGAATAAATTTCTCATCTTTATATTCCAAGGAATGTTATTCCTAGGAATAAATTTGGTAAACTTGAAACAAACACACCCTAAGTAATTAATAGATTTCACTAATGATGATTTGTTCAAGAGAATCTGAGTTCCATTCATGTGTGGAACAATTCTTGATTAGGCTTTATTTATTTCTCGATCGAACTTTAGATTACCAAAACCATTTCTCTTGAGAATCGAAGGATTAACAAAAATAAATAAATAAATAATCCCTCAACTTTAAATGTGTTTTGTGAAAGACGGACATCCACACAAAATCAATGTAAGCTTTTTTCATAGATTTTCTCTACAGGATGAAACTCTATTTGAAATTTCTTTCAAGTAGGATTAGGTTCGATATATTTTATATCAATTAAACTAAAGTGATTGAGTCTCATGGTCTAATTTTTGCGAGGGTTTCACAATACTCCAAAAATTTTATAAAAAAAGGTCTAAGATGCAATTACACACACGGTTTGGTTTCACGGATACTCGGTTTTTTAAACTGAAAATCATCAATCAAACGGATAAACGATGATATTGGTTTAAATTGGTTTATTGGGTTCATCGGTTTTATTCGATCCACTTACACCCCTAGTTGAAAGGGTTTTTATGCAACCTCAGAACTGATTCAATCTTGTGGCACAGTTATGTTATGGGACATCTCTTTCACCCTTCAAATTGTTTGTGATCATGACTATCAGTGGATTTGGCTGGAGACACGCTCATTAATTACTACGACTCCTATTAGATTTAGTAGTCATCCCTATTATAATATCCTTTAATGTATTCATCAATTGCAGATTAAAGATTGAATTATTCTTATATTTCGTTCTTTCAGAGAAGGAAACATGGTTCTCATATGTCAATCTTTCAGAGATGGAAACATGGTTATTGATTGCATTGTTTATCGCTAGTTTGGCTACACTATGTTAGCATGCATTTTTTAGGTTGTGTTTTAATTTAATGGTATTTGCCTTGGCTTTGCTTTAAGCATATAGGTTAATGTTGAAGAAAAAAAGCAAAAGGAGAGCTCAAATAAAAAAATATAGCAATATTATTTTGGAAGATCAAATACATTTAAACCCAAATAAAAAACAATTAAATCTAGCGTCAAAATATCATTTAAATCAGAGATCACCAAATAGAAAAATAGACAGTATTAACTGTACAACTATAGAATTAATTGGTACTAATACCCCAAATTTTGGTTCTCAAATGTCAATAAAACCATCAAAATTGTGAGAAACGTATCCTATAAAATCTAGATGATGATACAGGGTCAACACCGTAATCTAAGACACCATAACTAAGGATGCCAACTCCTGCTCACATATCACTGGTTTTCCAGCTTTCTATGGTAAATGTTTTCCACTTCAATACGAACATTTTCCACATCCATTACATAGTCCCTCTGATCCTCATCCGCCATCAAATCATGCAACAATTGTTTCGTTATATTCAGTGCATCACCTAAAGCACACAAGTCCCTAAAAACTCGAGCTTTAGTGGTCCTTAGTTGCAAGAGACTCTTAATCGCGACAAGTGCCTGTTTAACACATTCAAGAAGTCAAACCAAAAGCTCAACATGAAACACAAAGGGGGACAATTAGTTTGTACAAAAAGAACTGTAGAAGGTAT
>Ga0315913_1011203_pt1 | contig 10176 bp, 5 predicted proteins | sample MpolsnodulesMG_FD_207736 | JGI IMG/M metagenome (GOLD analysis project Ga0315913, IMG submission 207736) | Medicago polymorpha root nodule microbial communities from Los Angeles, California, United States - small nodules | ecosystem: Host-associated > Plants > Roots > Nodule | place: USA...
GTAAATTAGTAACTACTGTGTTCATATGCATTGGAAAAATACAATACAAAAATACAACACCTGAGCTATTGGATGCAATAAGAAAAGTTAGAGATGAGCTCCAAACAAACTTGAACTTTAAAGGAAACAGACAACTATTGAATCATATTTCAATAAGTGTAATATATTTTTTTCAGTTTCTATGAATTATTAATTTATAATTTTCTTGAGACCGAAAATTATAAAGAGATCTCCCAAAAAATTATTATCTTATTATTTTATCGAGTTTTTCAATATTTTACATTGGTTCAAGTCGGGACCGGACAAATTTATTATTTTAAAGAGTTTATTAATTTACCGAATATTAATTTAAAGAGTTTCTACTACACTTGAAAAAAAAAACTCATGACATAAAATTGATCACGTGACTTATGTGTGTAAACACCGATTAATTTTAGGACTAGTTCAACTCAATCCCTATGTAAAGAACCTACCACTCTTGCGGCCCATGAGCAAGGGAACATTATTGGTACAAAACTCAAGAATTGAAGTAATTTTATATGTTTTTGAAGAAGGAATTAATTTGATACGTAAAACGTGTCTTTAGAAAAATTATACCGCCCTTCGCTCAATAGAATATATTTTTCTCTGGTCTTCTTTAAGATTGTTGTCCATTTTCTGTCCAAAAAAAAAAGCTTGTTGTCCATTTGTTCTGGAATAATTCTTGGTGGACAAAAGATTTGTACACGTGCCAAAAAGAAAAATAAAATACAAATAATAATAATAATTAAATAATATGTATTTTTCAATAAATTATATATTTATATGATGTACATTTTTATGAGTTTGTCAAAACAATGTGTACACAGTCCACACAAGAGTTACTCTTTGCTTTTTTCCTCCCTTGAACTTGGGTGGGAGCAAATAAATTATTAGCTACAATGTCTCTTAAGAGAAATAAAATGAAGAGGGTTGGTATTTAGAGGATATTAGACTTCTACTTGTGACGGGTCATTCACACGTTAAATATTAACCACAAATTGAAAGATATATCATAGAAATAAAACACTTGATAAATACAAACTACATTGAATTTCAAATTAAAATTGTCTCGTGTATACACTACCACAATGATATGATGTCATACATTACGAAATACTTCATGATATATAATATTTGAAGTCACATTTGTGTTTTTACCATCTTCATCGGTTATAGTCTCTTGAAGTAACTCATGCATGTAGAAGTTCAATTCTCTTGCATGTAGAAGTTCAATTGAAGGGAGCTAATGCTAAAAGGGCATTAATACACGGGGGTATGCTTAGAATGATACCCTGTAGCTTTCTAAGCTCAACATTTGTCATTAATATAAGACATAGTGTACATTTGAACTGCTCAATGCATTATTAGTCACAAAAATATTATGGCTCTTTGAATGTTGCTCGAAATCTTTGTTACAATGATAACAAAAAACTTAATTATAAGCTGCATAAATGAATATATAGAAACTTGCATACGTTCAGCCATTAGAGGTTCGATAATGCGTTGAGAGAATTCTTTATAGCTGAATGAATGTAAACTGCAAGCAAAGGAGGGTGTCATTGCACATGTATATATAGAGTGGAATGGAGAGTTTGAATCATAGATATGTGTGTACATAATGATAGAATAAAATATTTTGTTATAATTGACTATAATTAGTTTCCAGTAATTATGTTGTATATAATTAGATAGTTGACTAAATGTTACACAATAATTGTATATATTCTATTCGAACTACCCAATCAACATCCTTTATGTGATAGAATAGAATATTTTGTCATAATTAACCATAATTAGTTTCCTGTAATTACGTTGTATAATGATTAGATAGTTGACTAAACGTTATACAATAGTTGTATATATTTTATTCAAACTACCCAATCAACATCCTTTACGTGATAGAATAGAATATTTTGTCATAATTGATTATAATTAGTTTCCTATAATTATGATGTATAATGATTAGATAGTTGACTAAACGTTATCAAAGGTCATGATAAATGCTTGAGGGTTTAGTGGTTAGTTGAGAGATATGATTGCATTAAATGCTGACAAATAAGGAAAAATTTGGAGTGTTTAGGGCTAACTGGCTGCTTAGTAAGTTTATCTTTTATAATAAAGGATACAATTACCAACATGATATAGACATTGCAAAGAACTTCCAATGTCAAGCTTAAATATTAGTATAAAAGAGTTGTCTTAATTAATCCGATATCGAATCTAATATCTTATACTTATAGCAATGTACGCATATTCGTAGCCCATATTTCTTTATAATAATCTTAGACCCCGCAAAGATTGTGATCTTAATCCTCTTTTTTTTATAAGAAAAAAATTGTGATGTAATCCTCTTTTTTTAAAAGAAAAATAAATTGTGCGTTTAGATGGACATTTATGTCTCTCGACTTCTTCTTTTTATTATGCCAACATGTGTAAATTATAAATTATATTATTTTTCACATTTTAGTTTTGATTCAAATTATTTAGATTTTAATAAAAGATATAATTATTTATTTTTTGAAGGAAATAAAAATTATATTTATGAATTTTTTTATTTCAAATTGTAACAAGTGCTTATCTTTTCCAACTAAACATTAATAATATAATATTATTATAAAAAAAATTGTTTTGAGTGTTAATTAAAAATATTGAGAAATTCAGCTCAAAATCTCATACTTCCTTTATATACTATTATATATTATAGATCTAATACGATGATAATATAATTTGTTTAATCAACGAGGTCATTTAAAGCTTATATTTTTGTTTAAAAAGAGCAATTTAAAGTGGCCCTTAAGTTTTGTAGGCCTTGTACATATCATTTAATCATTTATGTTGTTTTTTTATATTTAATCATTTTGAATTAATTTTTTCTATATAATATCGTTATCCAATAAAACTTCTGATTACTAAATAATTTTCCTTAAATGTATATCATCAGTAAATAAGTTTTAGATTGATATATCAAATAGTAAATCAAGAAACTATATTAAAGTGGTTAATGAGTTACACTAAAGAATAAATCGTCAAAGAGAGCTTAAGTTCAAATATATTATTATAAAATAAAAAGTTCAAATATATAGTATATTATTATTAATTAACAACAATTTGGCACAAGTATATACTTAAAAGTGGGACCTTCAATGAAATGACGTATGGTTCCATAGTTTAATGTGGGCTGAAGTGTATACGAAATTTTTAATTTTAATTGGTTTACAAATAGCTTATGTTGAGCAGAAAAAAAAAACTAGCTTATTATAAATGATTTTCTAGTTTGATAGCACTGCTACTAGAACAAAAAAATATTTGGCTGAAGGAGATTTTGTAAGGAACAATCTTCAAATCTTGCACTATACTTTGTTTTTATGATTTTATCATTTCTTTATAATGCCATCCATGATCAAATAAAAAACTTTTTTTTTATAACTAAAATACAAATCATCCCGAACAAAATGTTTTACTTTCCAACAGGAGCAACAAATGGTTTCGTGGTGTAGTTGGTTATCACGTCAGTCTAACACACTGAAGGTCTCCGGTTCGAACCCGGGCGAAGCCATCTTCTTTTTCGTTCTTGATTTTTCTATATATAACTAATAATAACAAAACGTCGTCGTATTTCACCTCAATTTCGTGGTATTATTACACGCCGATATCATAGCCGCGTAATTAGAATTTATTTACTGTAATTAATTAATTAAATTGTTTTTCTCACTATATCCACGAATCTCCACCAATCACATTCCTTCTAAAATACCTTTCTCCATTCTCATTGGTCCACGTCATCAACCCAGAACCTTCCACTCCAAACAAAAACTCACTATTTATTTAACCAAAAAACAAGTAAAAATTACACAAACTAAAAACACGAATCAGTTCCATTACATTCACAATAATCACTTCTGCATCGTCACCATGAAATCGCTTATTTTCTTAATCGCTTTTCTCCTCCTTAATTCCTCCCTCGCTTCCGAAACCAATCCTCCATATCCCAAAGCATTTTCCGATTTTAAGGAATCGATTGTGAAAGGATTAGGGTTTAACGCAGATGATTTCAAGGTTACGGGATTTGATCCTCGAGAAGCACAGGTTGGGCATTCGGTAGAATATCAATTCGACGTTGAAATTGATGATAAAGTCGTTCCATTTAAGCTTCTTGAAGATACGAATCGTTGGGATTATGTTGATCTTCCCATTTTTAGGGTTGAAGAGGAAAATGGGTTGGTGGAAAAACGGGTTCACGGAAATGGGTTACCCGTTTTGGCTCCGTTTCAGCTTGCTGGACCCATGGAGATTTGGGTTCAGGATGCTAAGGATATGAGACTCTCTCTCCCTGTAAGTGCTTTTCGCTAATCTTCTCTTAATTCACTATTCTTTTGTTTTTAATTAAAGTTAAGCTATTTAATTAACGATTTGAGAACCAAATTTCTGTTTTTTAATAGTTTTTTAAACCTTATTTGACTAAATATTTAATTTTAATTGCACACATTATGGTTATCTGGAGGATTAATCTAGGTGGTGTAATCATGATTATAATCTGTACTTGAGTACAATATTAGAAACTAGGTTTAGACCGTTTATGTGATGATTTGAGAATGCCCTCAAGAGGGATATTTATAGCCCTTCGTGGGCTTGTTTTCTCGTGACTTAAGCCCCAAGCAACCTGGGCCTTAAGTCATTTTACAGTGCTCTAGATACTTCTAGAAGCCTGTTGAGGCGGCGCCCTTGGAGATGCGCCTGAGTTTAGGAGCCCCTTCTGGAGGGTGCCTAAGCCTCTCTGGAGGGCATTTGTGCCCTTAAGGATATATTGGCCGTCCATAATCATAATATCTGTTATGTTTACAAAAGTAAATGATTTGGTAAAGGTTATGCTGTTATTATATATTACTTTATGTGACACTTGATTACATTCCCTAAATATATGATTTGGAATTTATTAAAGAAATTTGCTTTGGTGAAATTGTGAATATTGAAGGGTGTGTAGTTTATAGAGTAAGATGGTGTAGTTGAATGTGGATAATATGAAATTGACTTGATTTTGATTTGGTATTTGCAGCATGATGTGGATGCTGGGGTGTTGAAGAAAGTGGTTTTGGCTGATGGTGCAGTGGTTACTGTGAAAGGTGCAAGATCAGTGAGTCTTCGCCATCCTCTTACTTTACCTCTGCCATTAAACCGGTCGCAGAATGATTTTGCTGCTGGGCTTCTCACATTGGCTGAGCATCTCCGCCATGCTTCTCGTGGCCAAGATGCTCCCCTTCTTTCACTCCGGATTGTTGGTCCTACTTCACTTGAAGCCCCTTCCTCTGCATCAACCTCTTCCAATAACAGGTTGAAGCTTAAGCGTCTTGCACCTGGTCTTGTGGAGTTATCGTCTCAATCAAAAGCCAAATTAGTTGACACTTCCCTGTCTACCGTTGATCTCCAGGAGGAAGCCCCGACTCTTCTTACTCCAACGCAGTTTACCGCGTTGTGGCCTCTTGCCTCCCTTAATGGATCAAATGCAAATTTGTTGGGTTTTGAGAGATTGTTATCGTCTGTGCTGGGTCCTAAGGCTAACGAAAAGGGTTCCTTCAGGTTGTTGAAGGCTGATGTTTCTGCTCAGACTTTTGTAAAGATAGGCTTTCAGGCTGAGAAGAAGTTGAAGGAAGGAGATGGGATTAGTTTCGAGGGTTTCCCTGAATGGAGGACTAAGCCTGAGACTGTGAGGTTGCATTTTGAGGTGCTGGCTAAAGTTGATGGTGATAAAGTCATACCCGAGAGAGTCATGCAAGTGAACCCTGTTGTCGTGGAGGACAGTATGGCGCCAAGTATGCTGACTAACAATGGGACCATGTCAAAGATGCCACTTGTTCAGCCTCCGCCCATCCCCTTCGCCTTGTAATTAGCAAGAAGGGTTTTGTTTTTGTATACTTTACCCAAAGAAATTGTAGAGGGGATTCTCGTCTTGCCTTTGATATATAGTAAATGTCATAGTTAACACACTTGTACAAAATGCCGATAATGAGAAAGTTTTTCTATTTTCCCATTTGCTTCTGATTCTGATAATTGTAATATTTCTCAACTATTCAGAGTTACTATGGTCAAACAATTATTAACTTAAAATGTAGAATTTGATGTTATCAATATTTAGTTATAACTTCATGAATTTAACTGTATTCTTAGTTTCTGAAGGCAAGATTTAGTTTCTTTTCAATCAAATAGTTTGGCTCAAGTGATTTCTTTCATAAAGAACCGGAAGATAGCCATGGGTTGGTCGAATCCTTGCCACAAAATATTTGCCATCGCAACATCGGGCTGTAACATCGTAGTTGCTTTGTAGCAATCGGCTGTAACATCGTAGTCGTATGAGTAGAATTCATTGCATTTTCTTATCAAGTTGGCAACTGTATCTGGAGCAGCAAGTGCCAACCCCTTAACAAAAGGTCTTTACAGTGTTTTTTGCATTTAATTTAAGACATCGTCCCTGGTCATTTCATGCTTACTTTCCTATACAGCTGGTATATTACCAAGTCCAAAAAGCCACATATCTTGAAACCAAAAACATCTCTCAATATGACTATGAACCCTTGCAGTAGCAAAGCAAAACTAAGCTCCATCATCAATTTATAATATCAGTGATTCTTGACCACCTGAAAGTTAAATTAGTAGACCATTTATAAATAACAATAATACTACCAAGGAGTTGGACCTATTATCATGTATTTAATCTAGTAATTTTTTGACAGAATGTATGTAATATTAGTTAGTATTCAATTGCTGCTATAATGTAACAAAAGGGAGTTAATATCATCAGCTAATAAAGGACCTAAGCTAGTTTCGTGAACATAAAGAGTGATATGTAAGGCGGACAAGCTCTGATTTTATGATAAAGAAGGGTAAACACATGGTGTAATTAAATACCCCACTCTCAAGGGCAATTGAATGAAGTATTTTTCCACCTTGTTCCACTGTGTTAGCTTTGATTTTGACCATTTGTGTACCCATGCCTAAAATTCCACTATGTGTGTGGTAAAGAGCAACTTTTTTTTACTTGTTACATAAGCTATGGCGGCAAGATGAATGGGTAAAACACTCCAAGTAGTTGCCCTAGAGGTGGGGCACATGACTATGTTGCCGGTTGGGATATGTTTGTTAATCGAAGGATGACGGTCAGAGTGAATTTTACAAAACTAGTGTGGAAGGTTTTATCTAAAGAAGATAAGAGTGTAGGAGCATGATATTGTGGCGATGATGTTAGACACATCGGTGGATACGTAGAGAAATACATCTTGAAAATAGTGGTGGTGGTACCAAAACATCGTTGTTGTAGTTTAATTAACCATTTAGATGCGTTTGATAGTACAAAACAACATAAAATAGAACAACACAACACAAAACAAAATAATATATGACAAACTTTTATGTTATTGAATAACTTTTGGTGGATAAAAGACTATTTTTGTACTTTAGACAACATATGTGTGAGGCAAAAAGTTGAATTGTAGTTTTGTAAATGATGGATTTTAGTTTTTTTTATCTTATTTCTTGCCTCTAATTTGTCTTGCTCTGAAACGGCTTTACAAATTAAACAATGTACAACTGAAATTGTCATGTCTATTATTTTTTATCAAATCAAACACACACTTGATATATCACTAAGTCATTCAGTTGTAGTATGCCTTTACGTGGCCCGTTGGTATTGGTATATCTAGTATTCTACCATTCAAAAATGAATTAACGTGTGCTATAGTTGCTTGTTAGTGTATTCAAGCACATGGTCCAAAGTGGAGCATATTGACTATAGGAAGAATAGGTGACATCATTACTTCGTTAATTAGTCAATGAATAGTTTATATTAGATAAACGCATCCTTCATTGTTCTGCATTTTCTTCTTCAATAGTAACGTTCATCTAACCCGAGCATGGAAATTTTGTAATCAAATATTCTAGAACACTTTGCAGACCATGATAACAAAAGTTGATTTTGGAGCATAAGTTAAGATTTTCATTAGAATTCTATTATTTTATAAGAAAAAATTCACATTTTAAATTTAGGGTTAGGCTAGCATGTGTTCCAAGGGTATTCTTTAAAGAACTTATAAAAATAAATTTTATCTTGAAATACAAGTCAAACACGTATAAAAATCATAACTACGCAATCTCCAATATAAAATTTACTGTTTTTTGATGTTTAAACAATGTTTTTTTAAGCTTTGTATCCGGTCCAACAACCGGCTAATATGAGGGACCAATCCCACTGCCCATTTGCAGGGGGCCCTATTTAAAGCGAAAGCTTTAGATTTGTATGGACTTACCCACCATAATTGACATCAGAGAGAATCGAACCTGAAACATTGAGAGAAACAAACTTCAAGATCCAAATCCAACCACTAGGCCAACCCCAAATTGGTTGTTTAAACAATGACTTAAGAACACATGTTAACATTTTTCTTAAATTTATTGGGTAACGGATGTATTTGACCTATAACATAAAGACCAAAGGAAGTACATGTTAATATTATTAGAAAAAATTCACATTTTAAATTTATTGGATAAATGAGTATTTGACCTAATATTATATATAGAAAAAAATCACATTTAAAAATTCATCAGATAACTGATATATTTAACTTATAATATAAAGACCTAATGTTTGTTTTAAAAATATAAAGACCTAATGAAATACATATTAACAAGTCAGTCTTCCATAAAATAAACACGTCAGTCTTAAATATAAACAAAATTTCAGCATAGGTAATTTTTATTAGTAAAATTTAATTACCTTGAAGAACTTTCAAAAGAAAATAGTAGTACTACTGTAATCAAATCCTCTATAAAATAATGTCGGTTTTAAAGGAGTAATGGATGAATTAATGATGGATCCAATAATGGACCCAAAAGTTCAGTAGCAGGTAAAGGTTAGGGGGCAACAAAGTCAACTTTTACGGTCCAAGCCCCCAAAGCTGAAATTGAGACACATTGAATCTTGTCTTATACTGCCCTCTATGGTTAATGTTAATGGGGTACATAGAAAATTCGCAAATAAAAGACCATTCTGGTACATACAATTGGCTCATCATTCCAAATCAAGTCTTTCAGTCTTTGTATCCAACTTGAAACCCTTTGACTGAATACTTTGCTAATGGTTCTTTCTTTAAAGTTACTTTACAATGATTTTACTCCATAGTTCATATTTGTTGCCTTCTGGTATATATTTTACCATTACTTTATTATCTAATAAAATAATATAGCAGTGGAAGGATCATACAAATCCACTCAATATATATTGATTCTCTCAACAACCAATTAGTCTCATTACCCATACATAAACTAATCATGCCCATGCACGAGTACACTTTTACAAGCACAAATCAATAAAAAAAAATCCAGATAAGTGAAAACAATAATAAAATTTGAGTTTATTCTGGGGACAAAATTGTATTGTAGTTACCATTCATTAGTTCTCATTGAACAGGTGAAACTAAACTCCTTTTTGTGGCTGAAATCTAAGCAGACATCGATTAATTATAGTTTTTTTGATGGGTGGAAACATCGCTCCTTTATTTGGGTGTCCATGTGTAATTGTTTTTGTTTTTGTTTTTCGATGGTGCCTCCATTATATTGACACTAGTGACTGTCTATCTTTTCGGATGTTTCTTTTTTGCACACCTTATGCATATTGGGACGTTGATGTTTTTAATATAATCTCATTTTAGTTTGTTAAAAAAAAAATTGTAGTTACCATAGTTTATCTTAATTTTTTTTCATTCTAGTCATTTTTTTTAAAACAATTTAGAATTCATGTGTTCCCGTAAACTTAGCTCAAATAACATTGCATAATATATACATTGGTCAAAGCTCGAACCCTAAACACCGCACTTATTCATCGAAGATCGAGGTAAATTTCTAACCAGTAAGTTGTTTGACAAATAAAAAATCATATTTATAAACTGTCTCCATAATCATAATTTATGAGTCTGGATTGGAACACCGAATTTTTCAATTATTATTAGAAAAGAATTTGGCCTATTTAACTCGTGACTAGCAATCAGCACATGAATGAATAGCTGAAAGCAATGAAGCACCGTCCAATCATGTTTGAAGCATTTGACTCCGACACTCCATTCATGTTTGCGTGTCTAGCTTTTTTTCTGCATGCATGTTACTAATAGTCTA
>Ga0315913_1011210_pt1 | contig 10172 bp, 7 predicted proteins | sample MpolsnodulesMG_FD_207736 | JGI IMG/M metagenome (GOLD analysis project Ga0315913, IMG submission 207736) | Medicago polymorpha root nodule microbial communities from Los Angeles, California, United States - small nodules | ecosystem: Host-associated > Plants > Roots > Nodule | place: USA...
AAAAAAAAAAAAAAAACTAACCTCTCATTCTCCTTGAAAGTAAGTAGGACCAACGTGAAAATGCGGGAATAAATTAGAGGTCTGGTTTGAAATAACTTATTTGAACTTGTTTGTATTTACATGAGAATTTATTAGAGTATTTTGAAAATTATTATAACAACTTATAACTTATATAAAAATTGTTTACTATTGCCCTAAGGTAAGGTCTAACTCAACTAGGAATACATGTATTGTTGTGTGAGTTTAATTTTAGGTGGTACGTACCACTTTAGCTATTGACAAAAAATAATTGGTTTTTATTTTATCTTTTGTTATAAGAAATCTTGTACTTTTTTTTACAAATACAAATTTACCCAAATTCATTAATAATTAAATTCATAATACAAGTTAGAATTTCATCACAATTTCGGATAATAAATGTGTTTAAAAATCCTAACTCAACTGATAAATGTCAAAATTGCAAGGTCGGACGTCGTGAACCGGGGTTTAAACTCGGAACTTCACAGTTATGTGTGAATTTATTTTTGGTGGTTTACCACTTCATCTTAGACAAAAAAAAGAAATAAATGTAGTCACCCCTATTAGAGTGAGTCATTGTGCGGGCTTTCCTCTTTAAAAACACTATTCACAAAAGTAAGATAAAATATTCCTATAATTTGAAATTGGGTATGTTAATCGGTATTCCTGAAACATTGGTTAAGAATAAAAAAAAAATTATTACAAAAAAAATAACTTTTTTGACTTTTTATATATTGATTACACAACTTTCAATGCAATAACTATTACTTTCTTTTTTAGTATCATTGATCAGTGTGACGGCGGTTAGTATTTCCTTTTGAAATATTAGTCCCATATTTTTTTTTAAGGAATTATTCCCATATTCATTCGTCCTCTTGATTAATTTTTTTGTTATCCACAATGTTCTTGAAATCCAACCTGAACATCAATCCCAGCTCATTGTTCAATGGATAAAAAATAAGATATCGATGACTTTCACTTTAAACCTATAGAATATGTGAGAGTGACTATGAGATTTAACCACGAATATGTGTCATCTCTCATCAAGCAAAGTAATATTATCAGAATCAGTTAACAATTCTAATGCATAGGCCCTTAAAAATTAATATATATTTCTCCACTACCACAGTAAATCCTTGCCATATGAGAACGATGACATTGATTTTCCGTATGTATTATTGTAGGAAATTATATTCCCGCCTCTCATGCTGCTGAAAGCTAAAAAGAAATGCTTATCGAAATGTAGCTTCTTATAAGGTTTTAGAGTAAAAAATATGATACCATAAGATAGCTTCAGGTGGTAGAGGGGCTTTTGGAGCAATATGGGGGTGCGAAGATCCTCAGTCATTGCTGTACTAATGAGTTGGCCATTTTTGAATTTATAATTGGGCCTCCAGTGTTTTACATTGAACTAAGCCTTCGAAAATTGCTGTTCACACTTCATAGTTTGCTGGAAAACACCAGTAAATTACTAAAATGACCCCATCGACAGTTAACTGCCGCAGAAGTTAACCGACGGTAGTTGATTGCCGATCTCCAATTTTATCCAACGGCACTTAAGTGCCGTTAAAATCATAGCTTCATTTTCTTCAATACTTCCTCTTCTAAGTACCCAAATTGTAGTATATGCAGCACTTTTAGAAGAAGTATTGAAGAAAATGAAGCTATGATTTCTACGCACTTAAGTGTCGATGGATAAAATTGGGGATCGGCAGTTAACTACCACCGATTAACTTCTGCAGTAATTAACTGCCAATGGAGTCATTTTAGTAATTTACTGGTGTTTTCTAGCAAATTATGAAGTGTCAACATCAATTTTCCGAGCCTTCACAAGGTTGGAAGCGGGTAAAAAATACCCTCACAGTGATTGATAGGGGGGGCTTTCTATTTTCATCTAGCATGGAATAGATAAGGTTTCATTTAATTAATTTTTTTGGGTGGTGTTTTAATTTATTTATTTAGCATGCTGCTGAATAAGGTGTTTTTTTGTATAGATAAAACTTTTTCCACGATGTATAAAAGAAGACATAACCTGTAATGGTAAGGGTAAAAATTAACTTGGAATCTTCGTTTTGAACTAAAGCCACAAAATTACAATGATTGTTGTTTTCACTTTAGTTTTTGCATAAAAATACATGGAAATTACAAAGTTAACCGCAATGGTTGTTAACTATCATCCGAAAACAAAGAAGCCAAATGATAGTTAGCTACCGTTGAAGTTAAATGTGTTATTTTCATGTGTTTTCAAATTAAAATCGTAGTGAGAACAACAATTTTTTAAAATTATAGTCTTGAGATTTGGCCCAATACTTTACCCAACATATGTTTTTTTAAGCAAAAAATAATCAAAAATATTGATTAATGATTGTTCTAGGCTAACAACATATTTTTTTTTATTGAATATGGATTTAGTCCGGTACTTGTAAATGATTTTTTTAATAGAAATTAACCAGTTAAGTTAACCCGCTTCATTAGAGAATGAGTGAGTTTGTCTGACTCAAAGAGTGTGTGAAAAGTGAAAACACATACATAAGAAAGTGTATATATGTCACGTAGTATGTGCTAGTTTGGGAAAATGAAAACGGAAGATATTGCTAAAATGATTTCTTACTAATTGCAGGATCCCTGGCACATTAATTATCATCATATGTAGGGATGGTAATTGGACTCAAATTTAATGGATATCCGCAAAAAATACTCATGATGGGTGAATAAATACCCGCAAATTTGAACGGGTATGGGTGCGGGTACAGACACTCTAGTGTCCACCCCGCCTCATGCCGCACATTATATAGACTATACCAGTAATTTTATTTATATTAAATTTAGTTAATTAATCCCAAGTCTTTGATATTTATTGTAATATGCACTTGTTTTTTATATTTTAGATACTTTTTATTTGGTTAAATAATATGATGCGTGATATTTTATATGTTGATTTAGCAGATTTCATATCATATTTTAATTATGTTGTGATATTTTTTGTTATTTATTATCTTTTTTTTGTGAAATTGCGGGTAATGGATGCAGGTACGAGCACTTAGTTACCCATTGAGTATGGTGAAGGGCACCAAACTTATTGTCCACGAGGATATAAACTCGGGTATACGGATTTTCTTAAAACGTGGGTATGGGGATGGACACTATGGTACCCTACCCAATGAGTACCATTGTCATCCCTGACATATGTTTGTCTGGCTTCTTCCTTCTCTTTTTTTATGACTCAATGATAAAATTTCCTTGTAGTTGTTAGTCTATCTACTTATTTTTGTGGCGTCAAAGAAAACACAAACCAATCTAACGTGTGATATATTTGTAAATTGTAATTGTAGAAATCAGTACAATTGCGATAGCTCAATGTATATGTCTATATACAAATATAGCCGAGCAGATAATACCATGGATCTGTGGCGCAATGGTAGCGCGTCTGACTCCAGATCAGAAGGTTGCGTGTTCGATTCACGTCAGGTTCATATATTTTTTCATCTATTTTATTCTTTGGATTTTGCCATATTACTTGTCTGCATCTTGTCAAAAAAATCATTACTTTCCACTTAAACATGGATAATTCTGCGTTCCATCTGGCAAAGTACAACAAAATGCCACACGAATTGGAACATGACTTGATCAATATTACACAATGTACATCTCTAACCCTGCATTCTAAACAAATTTAGGTCATGTAAATTGGCTAACCAATAAAGCATGCAAATTAGTGTAGATACCAAAAAATCCAGGAAAAAGAACCCGTCATCTATATATTTTTTAATGACACTAGCTTCATTAAAAAAATATTTCCTTTCCCTCGTTTTGGATTCTTGTAATTTTCTTCTACAAATTTTAAGCAATAGAAAAACAAAAATCTTATATTAACAACAAAGTATTGTGGGACACCGTATATTGATATAATATTGTGCTTTTTACTTTCCATCACATTCACGGTTGTATTAGTGTATTTTAAATCTTCATACTATACATGTATAATTGATTTTAAAATAATTGATTTTAATAGAATTGATTTTGACAGAATTGATTTTGCGATAATTGATTTATGTTTGGATACAATAATGTAGAATTGATTAAACTGAATGAATGTTGTTTGGATAGTTTTGATCAAAATTGCTTTTGAATGTATAATTACTAAAATGGATATAGCTACATACAAATAAATATACATAGTTGAATGTATATGTAGATCAATACTAAATGCATATATATTATTTAATTTAAATAAATAACTTTTTCTATATATTAATTTAAAAATAATAAATATGATCTTAAACTATAAATATTTGTTCTAAGTATTTTATATTTTTTGATAAAAAATATTTAAGTTAAATAATAATAGAGTTGGTTGCCAAAAATGATGAAATATAGCGTAAAGAAAAAATACAGTAAATCTGGACGAAAAAATTGTAAAGAAATATCCATAACTTGATAACTCATGACCATAAATATTTTCTGGAGCTAATTTGGATTGTTAAATTTTTTGATTAAATTTGGTTCATCAAATTAAATACAAACCAAAAAGGAGAGTTGATAAAGGGCAATAAGGGAAAAAAAAAAGGGTTGTAATAATTAAAATATAAAATTTAATGGAGAATTGATTCTTGTAAACTCAAAAGCTAGGAATTGTAGCTTCAACCATAATTGCTTTTGGAGATGAGAATTTATTTTTAGAAACTGAACCAAACATGTTGGAATTGCTAGTTTTCACTTTTAAATAGGGGTGGCAATATGATCCATGAGTTCCATATCCATCCACTGCAAAATCCATCCAATCCATCCATTAAACAAAAAGATTTGTTAATGGATTGGTTTGGATCCACCCATTTAAAACTATGGATGAATTTGATCCATCCACCTTATTTCCAAAATCCAATGGATCACCTCTTTGAAATAAAAAAGTCCAACGGATAACTTCAAAAAATATTAATCTTTTTTATTTAAATAATTATATTTTTTATTATCACCTTATTTTTTTAACTAAACTTTTTTTTTTAATTAAATCATCTCTCTCCCACTTTTTTTAATTTCATAAAATAAAATACCAAAACGAATAATTTTTTATGCAAAATAAATTATTACGATTTTTTTTTTTAAAAAACAGCTTATTTATGCAAAAGAGCTTATTAAGATCTATTTTTTTTATAAAAAAATATTCAAAACATCTTATCTATGCAAAACAGTTTATTACAATATATTTTTAAAAAAATAGCTTATTCGAAACAGCTTATTTATGCAAATGAGCTTATTATGATCTCTTTTAAAAAAACAGCTTATTCGAAACAACTTATTTATACAAAACAACTTATTAGGATCTCTTTTTTAAAAAAAACAACTTATAATGATCTCATTTTTAAAATACAACTTATTCAAAACAACTTATTTATACAAAACAGCTTATTACGATCTCATTTTTAAAAAACAACTTATTCGAAACAACTTATTTATGCAAAACAACTTATTACGATCTCATTTTTAAAAAACAACTTATTTGAAACAACTGATTTATGCAAAACAACTTATTACGATCTCATTTTCAAAAACAGGTTATTCAAAACAACTTATTTATGCAAAACAGCTTATTATGACCTCTTTTAAAAAAAACAGCTTATACAAAACAAATAGTCTTTCACGAGTAAGTAGCAATCCATTTTCTTAATACACACTTGTTCGGTTAAATGATGCTACGCTAGAAAGTTTACCGGTACTTATTTTTCTTTCTTTTGTACCCATTTTGGGAAGATGGGATAAAAGGAAGAATCGATTTGACATGGGTATAATTTAGCGTGGCTGGTCCATATAGCTTGATACCTGAGTCATGGGATTTGACTAGTCCAAAAGTTTATTGGAAGTTACTCTGAACTCAACTTGTGCAAATGTAATGAATACCTTAGTAATTTGCTCTTTGAAGCTCCAACAGAAAAGCGGGAATATGAGTTATTAATCCTGTGGATAATTTTCATAAACATAGGCATATTATATCCTTGAATGCTTGATTTGCAAGAACACTTAAATTTTTTGTTTCGAACTTAAATTCCAAGGAATTTTGGGGACATGGAGTCTGTTATGTTTCATCCGACTATTACTCAAGTAGAAGCTGATCAGAATAATTTTTTTAAATATGGCCAACTCATACAGTTATGTTGATAATACTGTATGAAAAACATATATGTTCTGCTCGTTATTCTTTTTGATTCATACAAGTTTCTGCTACCTTAATACGTTTCCAGGATTTTTCGTTGATATCAATTTATTCAAGGCAGACAAAGAGAAAGTCGCAGAAATTTCTAAGAACAGTGTAAATGAAAGTGGTAGCAGTAGTACTGAAAAAGATGACTTTGCTGACGATCTCATTTTAAAAAAAGAGATCCTAATAAGTTGCTTTGCATAAACAAGCTGTTTCGAATAAGTTGTTTTTGAAAATGAGATCGTAATAAACTGTTTTGCATAAATAAGTTGTTTCGAATAAGTTGTTTTTTAAAAAGAGATCCTAATAAGTTGTTTTGTATAAATAAGTTGTTTCGAATAAGCAGTTTTTTTTAAAAGAGATAGTAATAAACTGTTTTGCATAAATAAGTTGTTTTTTCAAAAGAAATCGTAATAAGTTGTTTTGCATAAATAAGCTGTTTTTTAAAAAGAGATTGTAATAATCTATTTTATATAAGATAAGTTTTTTTGAGTAAGCTATTTTATCTTTGGGATTTTGGTTTATAAAATTTGGTTTACCAGAATTTTAATTTATAAAATTTAATTTTTCTGAATTATTAAAAAAAATAATACACTTTGATTTATGGATCGGATGGATTATCCATCCATTAAAATCTTATAATGGATGGATTGAATGAACTTTATTCAAAATGGATGGATTGGATGGTTTTTTTTTTTAAGAAAAAAAATAGTGGATTGTAATGGACCAATGGACTTTTTTTTATCCATCCATTAGAATCCAAATCCATATCGATCCAATCCATCCATTTTACCACCCCTAGACAGGATCAAGGTACTATATCCAATAAATTAAGAGTTGCAAATATACACTTTCAAAGATCACACCTAATTTGCAGTCTTCGTTCTTTCATTCTGGGTCAATAGACAATCTATTTCTTCCTATACTTTTTACTTGTACTCTTTATCTTTATAGAAATTATTTGTTCCTACTTATTGTTTTAAGTGTTTAATAGCCGAGAGAGTAGTAGTATTATGATATCGAGTTCTTAAAAATTCCAGCGTTACACCCTTTCATCTTTTTTACAAATAAATTAAAAAATCATGTACAATTATAACGGCACTAATGCACTTAATCGCATTAAGGTTTTGTATAAATATGGATGAAAGTAACACCATGATAAATGACGTATTGCAATTTTTTTAGAGGTATTGAAAAATATCGTATTACACATCTTTCTACCTTTATACTATTACCAACAAACAATAAATGCAACAGATATTCCTTACTGGGAGAAGCATAGCTTAAAAAAATATGATTTGCGGGCAACTATAATGGGGAATCTGATTAATTTATACTGATACGTTTTAAAGTTTAGTTAATTTAAAGCAATTCCTCTCATATGCGAGTCGATGCCTCATTTTGGCCAATGGAAATAAAAAATACAAAGATTCCGCTTTAGAATTTAAAAATAAGCCTTTAATCTGAAGAACAAACGCGGTTTCTTTTCTTGAATGTATAGTGGTCTCAGAAATTCTATTGGATTCGGATACAACACATTACTGTTCTAGAAATATATTTTTCAAGACCTTAATTACCATTGACGTAACCAATTAGTGGATTATTACTACTAATTTCCATTGTGCGCAACATAAACCAGATGAAAAATTGCAAAGTTTTCCCAATAACTCAATCCTTGATATAATTGAATTGATCAAATCATTAAAGTGGATTCATGTGTCGTCGTTGATGCATGTGGAAAGGATTGCGGAGGCAAATGCATACCTACGTATGTATGAGCATGGCACGCTTCGCGGTGAAGCGAGCGAATGCACACACGTATGTATTATGAGCATAGCTATTAAAAAAAAAAGAGAGATCAACAAAGATCATGGTCCTCCGCTTAAATTATAGCCTATTATTGGGGTTCATATTTGTGAATTTTTTTTTATATGACAAATATTAGTAGTTAGATTAATATTTACTCTTTTATGTCACATTTGTGGATTGAGTTTGATGGCACAACCTCTACCTCCTTTAACTCAAATTAGTTGACCTACCAAACCATATGTTCACATTTGTGGATTAATTCTCTCAATAGGCTTAGGTGGAGAATTGGTAATAGACTAGCATGCAGGTTATGTTTTGCTTTACTTGCACTATCTATTGTTGTTGGTGATTGTTGTATTCTGTTGTAGCCTTGAGGAATGTAGAGGTGGGTGGGATTATCATTTTGAGCTTAGAAGCATGTAATCCATATCTATCCATCTAAACACGTCTCAGTATGCATATCCCTAACTTTGCATCGATTATAAATCTCAATATGCGTATTTCTTATTTTTAGACGCTGAGAAGAGAGACACGGGAAGAGGAGTTTCTAATTATTTTTCAGTATTATGTTTTGCAGCTTTGGTTCCCTTCAAATTCATTTTTTTTGTCCTTTAAATTTTACTGTTTTCATGAGGGATTAACTTGTCCATTATTTTTTATTAATTAACACCATTAATGCCAAATCATAAAGTTAACAATTCACGTGGTTTAGTGAGAGATATGACTTCAGAAACTATTGGTTGAAGGGACTAAAAATGTTTTTATTTTTTGAGGGACTAATCCGGAGCACTCCACATTTTGTGTGAAGGACTACGGTGGATCTTCAATACTCTTTCTCATATTAAAATTCGGTTATGTAGAGCAAAGAGATTTCAGTAGGGATTGGTTTGAAAATTCTATACGTTGCTTGTTATCTTGATAAGGCACTGTTTGTTTTGTTGAAAAATGTTTCTTCGACATGTGTATATGCTTGGGGAGAGATAGAGATAAGAGAGAGACTAATCTGATAGATAAAATAGGTTGATGATGAGATAAAAAGATAGATATAAAGAAAATGAAATGTTAAATGAATGTAGCAAAATTTGAAATGTTCAAATACAATATTATTTTTTAAGGGCTAGAGTACTAGCCGCTTAGTAATATATGTTTGCTTACAAAATGAAGTACCGATCTATAAACTATAGTAAATCATATACAGTAGCGGATCTTGAGTAATTTTGTTGGGGGTGCCAAAATTGTATGTAAAATATATTAAACCGTTTCAAGATTCAACAAGGAGTGTCTTACATGTGAAGTGGTTTGTTTCTTTTTATTAGTGTAGGGGAGCCGGTTCAAGTCCCCACATTACGCTGAAAGAATGGTCGCCATTCCATTGCACCAAGGGAAACATATTGTTTATTTATGCCTAATATAATACATATAAAGCAAACTTGGAAGATTGAATTACACCTATGGTTTCCCAAAGAGATCCGCCCCTAATCATATACCTGTGGTAGTCTACCATTAGAACCTGCCATGCTTTCGCCCTTAATTCTTTGATATTATTTGTTGTAAAACCTAATTAAGGACTCAATTTATTTCAATAGAAACTTTATCCTAATAAAAAAATGAAGGTATAAAATACGAGTGAGAAGATTTACTTCAATTTATCCACATAGATCTCATGATCTTTTTGTGTGACATGAAAACCATACACAATAATTACTTAATGAATTTTAGTTCAATCTAGCATGAACTTTGAAATATATGTTAGATGTCAATTATAGATAGGCAATACAAAAGCCATGATGATTGTGAGTGTGACATGTTCAGGTTTGAGGTGTACCAAACAAAACAGCACAATCACATGGTGCGGGCAAACATGTGAAGTTTATTTCCTCATTCCAAGTGCAAGTGGAATGAGTGGATGTGCTTGGATACATACTACTGCATTATTATTGCCAACTGGGAAAATATCATTCCGTATGATTTTCTGTAACACATGGCCATGAGAATTGAGAAACATGGTTTGAGTCATCATATGATTGTAAAGGACTATTGTCCTTTTCATAAAAAGAAAAATAGAAGAAAAAAGAAAGTAAAGAAACAGAGAAAAAGCATGCCATAAACATAAAAGATAAAGATGTTTGCATATTTGCTAAAAAAAAAATAC
>Ga0315913_1011211_pt1 | contig 10172 bp, 6 predicted proteins | sample MpolsnodulesMG_FD_207736 | JGI IMG/M metagenome (GOLD analysis project Ga0315913, IMG submission 207736) | Medicago polymorpha root nodule microbial communities from Los Angeles, California, United States - small nodules | ecosystem: Host-associated > Plants > Roots > Nodule | place: USA...
CGTGAGCCTCTCAAGAGAACCATCATCAAAGACCCTCAACCCTAAAGTTACCTCCTTTTATTTCCCTAGTTTCTCTCTCTTGAAGCTCTACTCAAAAAAATAAACAATGAATGCTTATATAATGCCTAGAACCTGCCAAAGTCGTGTCACGATAAGTCTCATACACAGTACAACACTACAACCTTATCCCAAAATCGTGTCACGATTTGGCTTCCAGAAACATACTCTTCACTGCCTAAAAAATCATGTCACGATTGTTAACATTTTTCCAAATCCAATTTTGAGTCATAATACAACATGAACAATTCGTGGTGAGATGCAGAAAAGAAACCATAATGTTCAAGCAAATCTGCCAAAACGACTCCCCAAGAGAGTTAGGAACATATCAGACTATGATTTCCTTCCTCGATGGCCACTATCATCTGCTTTGTTGATGTAAGATTTTTACAAGTTAATTTTCTATTTACACGTGAGTATATTAGGATTGTTTCCACGGGGACTAACGTATACAATATGCATTTCAACGACATTTATCATCTTAAGTGTTTGATTTTAAAAGTTTGTTTGTGTAAACCTATATTAACTATTTGACATAAAAATAAATAGAGACGAGAGATGGCCATTTTGCTTGGGGTTAGAGTTAATCAACCAAGCGTAACAACTGCAATCTCACGATCAAATAACGGATTCTAGCTTTTTAAACAATATTATCACAATCACTCAAGAACATTATTCATGTCTAAATAATGTCATGGTTTCAATCATTATTTTGTCTAAATAATTTCATGAGTTCAATCGTATCGTTTAATCGACGATGTCTCAATCTATTAAACAATCTGATAGCATTAAGTTCTTGATTACAAAGTGATTATCAAAACTTAAACCCTTTGTCTAGAATAAAAACTTTGATAGATTATTATTCTAACCCTAGATCCAAAAGTATTTTTCAATAACATTTCAAATCTTAAATATAACAATAAACACAAGAATAATAACAATATTGAATAAATAAGCTAGAACCTTATATTAAATGATCAAAGATTACACAATAGTTTGTTTGAATACCTCAAAACCCACAAGGGTAGATGTAACTACATATGTCTATGAAAGTTTTGCAAAAGACAGAAGAAAGATGAAGATTTCATGCTAAGATTCATGATGTTTCAACAAATCTTGGGAAGAATCTACTCCTAACACCCTTGCTTTGTGTTTCTTTCATTAGAAATGCCCTACTCTCTCTCTCTCTCTCTAAAAACCAGAAAAATGAATAAAACAGTAAAAAATTCCTTTGTAAAGAGATAGAAAGCTATTTATATGGCTGCTTCTGGACAAAGCTCGCTTTAAGCTAGAAACTTGCTTAAAGCGAGTTGCACGAAATCTGCTCTGCTCTAATGGATGAGCTCCACGTGTCCTTATCCTTTTGAGCTTTGCTTGACTCGCTTGCAACACGCTTAGTGTGTGTTGGCTCTGGACAAAACTCGCTTAAAGCGAGAAACACGCTTAAAGCGAGTTGGCTTGATTGCAAGATCTGGCTTGAAACACACTTTAGGCGTGTTGGCTCTGGAGGAATTTTGCTCCAAACTTGAAACTCGCTTAAAGCGAGTTGACTTTTGTACTTTGGCTGTTTTTTGGTCCTTACTTGTATTTTCCTGCACATAAAGGGTAGAGTAAGAAATATAAAGCATAAATGACATAAATGCATAAATTGGGAGCTTTTCCATAGATAACTTTCAGAACAAGTCACTAAAATGTCTAAACTAACATACGAAATGTAACACTTTTGTGCACTTATCAAGTGCCTGAATTGTTGGCGGAGTCGGTGTTAGTATGCCAATAAAAGCATGGATGATCAAGATAGGTAAATGTACTCATATTTATGCTTTCTTCTAATTTCATCCACACTATCCCGGAGTAAATGTACATTTAGGTCTTTAAAATTGTAAGGTTCGATATACGAAATAGAAAATTAGTCTCTTAAATTGTAGAGTGGCATTTGATTTAGTCCTTCTACATTAAAATATTTTTTGGATAAGCATTCATGAAAACCGATGAAAGACCTCTATATTAACTTGATTAATCCTTTGTTACATCAATACAAACAAATTTTAAATAGTGTTTGCTTTATAGATTTCCCGATTTCTGCTGTTGGTGTGAATTAATCACAATATTTCACAAATTTTATTAAAATTATTTATAATATCACATAATGTATAATTAGGGGTGTGCATGGTCGGATATTATGACCGACCAATCCATATCCATATATAAACCACTTTTATGGATTTGGATTCATAATCATAACCGTATTTTATTACAAACCGGTTATGCAACCGGTTATGAATATGGTTACGGATATATAACCAATTTTTTTTTACAAAATCGGTTTATAAATGAATATGGTTTGGTTTATAAAAATATACGAATTTTTTCAAAATCCAAATAAAAAATCAGTTATTTATCGGTTTATTAACCTGTTATTTCCATCCATTCGGTAATAAGCTCCATTTCCAGGAATCTTCTTATCACAAACCAACAATTTGGAAACAAATGAATGTGTGAATCGTGATTATTGAAAATGATAATTGAAGAAGTTGAAACTTACTAACTGGATTTGTTTCATTTCTGTATGGTAATGGCACAATTTAATTTCACTTTTCAAACTAAATTTTCACTTTTTCTTTCCTTCTTCGTCCTATTGTTTTGATTATACTGCTACTGCATTCGTTATCTTTCATTCTTCTTTCAACGAACACGGATTCAGAACCATTGAGTACTCTGTCTCGTTTTTGTAAAACAAATATCGTTATTTTATAAAAATATAAATATTGTTTTGTTTTTTTGGAAAAAAAATATTGTTAAACAGTTATACAAATATATGATTATAGATCTGGACATTCAATAAAAAAACCGAATTTATAAAAATGGATGACAGACCATTTTAAAATAGACCGGTTAAATTTTTGTGTGTAAATATCCGGTTATTTGGATATGGTTTTGGATTTGGACATGGTTTTATCTGTTAACCGGATATTTTGCACACCCATATGTATAATAACTTAATTTAAATTGTTTCTTCTTCTTTTCATAATTTTGTAATGAATTTGTCACTTTAAAAAAAATCAAATTCACCACTAATAAATTAAGGTTTGAATGTCTTTAAAAAGACGACAACATAAAAAAAACCAAATAAGACAATAAATTTGTTCTCTACATTTTTTGAGCAAAAATTTGTTCTCTACTTATACCTTGTTGCAGCGGCCGATTTTTAAAACATTGAATACAAGCATAAAACCTTCTTTTAAAAAAAAAACAAAAAAGCATAAAACCTTCACTCTAGAATTCAGATCGACTGGGGTTAAATTTGTTCACTGCATATATATTTTGGTGTTAAATTTGGGGAAAAGGACCACATCGATTGGGTTCCACTTTGGTGACCAGCAGCAATAATTGTCTACTAGAAATGAGTATAATACCAAAAAATGCATTATTTACTTTTGTAGACCAACAGCACTATTGTCTTTATGATCGTCTTACTTTATATCACTATTATCATTATGTTTTTCATTCAACTTTTTAGAATTTGTCATTTTATGGTTCTGTTTAACTTACATCATGGTGTTAGACGTCATGCATTTTTTTTGGGTTTGCAATTGAAGCTTTGTGACTCATGGGAATCGCTGCATAGTGTCTTTGGTGGATATACAGCGAGATCGGACCATCCACAATGGCAGTATCCCAACACCTTAAACATCGGTACCTAATAGGTACTCCTATTGTGGAAAAGAGAATATGGGTACTTGTGGAGAGTATCCTAACTTTTGAGATTTTTTGTAGAATGGTAGGGTGATATAGGAGTTTGACAACTAACCTCTGAATTTTTCGTACAACCAATGTCACATGACTGCCTCTCCATGTCACAAAAAACATGTCACAAATTCATCTCCACTCAAAACTTATGTACTAGTTGTGAGGTTATCAATTGACATGTTTCCTTGTTTAAATTATTATAGAAGTTTTTTGAACATGTAACCCATAAAAGCAACAAGATGTGACATTATTTAAGCTTTAAAGTTTAAATTTATTCCTAATCGATTATTTTATGACCCTTATGGCCTGTTTGGTTTCACGTTGAAACCATGATTCTCGAGTCGCAATGCCCATGTCACTGTGATTTGCTGAAGATAGACATTCAAGCTTTTCACTAAACATGCAATAGCGTCCATTATACCGCTAGGCCAAACACATGCTTATTCCTTTTGTTGATTATGATCATTGAAATGTTAGAATTTGAGAATCAAAATCTGCATTTATGGTTACTACCTCATCTTCTACGTTTACTCTAGTAATCAAATCTATCTTCTTATATAGGATTCTAGGAGTGGGAGCACAGTTACTAAGTTAATTTTGAGTTCTCAGAAATATGTACATAGTTTAGAGTTTAGGAACCTTTTAACAATTATGTAAAAGAAAATCAATCCAGTTTAACTTGCAATAATTGTCTAAGAAACATAAAAAACAAGTGAGAACTAGTAGAGAGAGAGTTAACAAAGGGATATACTACTACTACACTCATTACTAAAGTAAACTCCAACAATCCAACATCATTTTTTTTCTTCATTATCATACCTACATTTTTTTTTTGTTCTTGTAATTAAGTATGTATCATGACATTAAACTCACACAAATCCAATTATTCTCAACCTTATTAAACACAAAACCTGAGTAGAGAAAATACTCAAAGGGAGTAAAGATGATGAGCAAGTCTAGGCTCTACAACAATTTCTAATGGTATTTTCTTAGGTGTAGAAAGCCCAAAAATCTCCTCCATATTCAAATCCTCCTTTTTCACATTATTAGGTAGTCTCCAATTAAATCCATGCAACAAATTAGCCAAACTTGTTTGAATCACCTTAATACCAAGAGGGTAACCAGGACACATTCTTCTACCAGCACCAAATGGTAACAACTCAAAATCATGTCCTTTTACATCTATATCCTTACCAAGAAACCTCTCAGGCATAAATTCATATGGATTCTCCCAAACCTCTGAATCTCTTGCAATTGTCCAAGTATTGACAAGAATCATAGTCCCTTTAGGGATATCATAACCATCAACTTTGCAATCCTCTCTAGCTTCTCTTGGCACTAAAAATGGTGCCACAGGATGTAGCCTCATTGTTTCCTTAGCAATTGCATAAACATAAGGTAAATTCGCAATGTCTTTCTCTTCAACCCATCTATCTTTTCCTATCACTCTATCTAGCTCCTCTGTTGCTTTCTTGAAGATCTCTGGTTTTTTAACCAGCTCAGAGATTGCCCATTCTACTGTTACTGCTGAGCTCTCTGTCCCTCCTGCAATTAAGTCCTGAGGAAAAGATACATGACAAATAAGTCACTACATGAAAATTAAGTTTGAGGTTATTTTCAATACGAAGAATAATATGAACACTCTTTTTTAAACACGCTCTCTAAACATTATATGGTGGATGCACCAAAACTTTTAGGTCAAAATTTTGATTAATGCAGCTCAATCTTAATTGATAATGCTACTTGAGTTGTCATATCAATCCGCCCTTGCCTAACGTATCAAACTAAAAATGTGTTAGGTCGGACCAACCCATTTAACAAGACGAAAATTTAGAGTTTATATGCTAGTAATTTTTGTTTCTCTTCTAAATTAGTACCTCTTAAATCAATGGATTCATTGAGCTAGCACAACAAAACATACTTAATTAGCTTAAACTTGACACGCCATGTATAATTAGTAAATAAAAATATACAGACATAAGGGTAACAAATGTGGCAAGATAAGAGTAAGTTAAGTTAGTTAGCCCCACAAATACTATATATAGAATAAACACTACTAGAAAAAACAAAATTAACGAGGGAAATTAGTGACGGAAAAAATGAAATTCCTCATAAATTCCTTAGTCGCAAAATTTAGTGACGGAATTAGAAAGGGATTTCACGTTTTCCCTCACTAAATATCCCTCACTAATTTTTGTTTTTTTAGTAGTGAAATAAGTGATATTTGGAGCTATCAAGCAAAATTGGAATTGCGTTAAGCAGTTAATCTCTAAATTATGGTTTGGATTTTTGTTTTAAAAATCTAAACACCAGATTTTCTGAACTTATAAAAATATCATCGATAAATAACGAATATTATTCCTTGTTTATAATTGTTGGGTCATGAGGGGAGCCTGGGAGACCGTCTACTTCGAGGCTGGAACAACCACACTTGCAAGAGAGACGCCACACTTTTACCCAAAACCTCAAGGCTATGGGTTTATGAGTCTTCTTACTTATAATGTGTTCAACCTTTACTCTTTTATCCGATATGGGGCATATAACTCACACTTGTACACAACAATAATTATATCCCCATTGAATTCAACAAATTATATGGATGAGAGGAAGAAGAAATATTTTTCAACTTGCCATCATTTCCACGAAGATGCAAGCATATTATGTACCATATCATATCAAATTGTATAACGTCATAATAAAAAGTATATCAAATTGTATATCCACATAGAATGCATCAATTGGACCACCCATGCACTAAGGATAATAATTTTTATTTTGAAAAAATGACATGATATTTATTATTATTTAGGTGGATTGTCTAATCATTGACAAAAATAATTTCATAATTAAACAAAGGAGTATTCTCTATCATAAACGTAACTACCTAAGACTAATAACCACACCCAAAAAAAAAAAAAAACTAAAGAAAATAAAAGATTCAATCACTTCATACCTGAGTAAAAGCTTTGACTCCATGTCTCTCCAGTTTGACTTCAAGATTAGGATCCTCAGCAAGCTGCAAAAGCACGTCCACCATATCTTTAGCAACATAATCCTTCACATCTTTCCTTCTTTGAATGTGTTCCTCCAATACATGTTCCATAAACCTATCAAACTTTTTACTCAAAGCCTTCATCCTCTTTACATAACCTTGCAAGTCCAAGAAATGAATCCAAGGAATAAAATCCCCAATATTGAGAATTCCATTAAGTAAAAACAACTCATCTAACATCTTCTTAAACTCATCAGGGGAAATAATTGCATTTTCAGTTTTTTCCAAGTACTTTTTCCCCAACACCATTCGACTTATAACATTTAGACTCAAAGTTGAAAGATGGTCTTTCAACAAAATTGTTTTGTTTTTTGAATTGAAAAGTTTATGCAAAAAATCATGCATCTCTTGTTTTCTTATGTACTCATAAGACTCGAGGCGTTTCACACTAAACAACTCCAATAGACACATTCTACGAGCTTGGCGCCAATATGGACCATATTGGGACCAAGTTATGTCTGAATAGTTATAAGTTGTGTATTTCCCCGCCGACAATTTGGGCCGGCCGGCAAGAGTAGCGTCATGGGTTTTGAGGAATGATTTGGCTAATTCTACGGTGGCGCCCACAATGACAGGTTTTGAGCCGAAATATAGATACATGATGGGTCCATATTTTTGAGTGAGCTCATGGAGGGATTGATGTGGGAGGGATCCGATAAGGTTGAGATTTCCAATTATAGGCCATGGTTTTGGTCCTGGTGGTAGATTATATTTGTGGCGGCGGAGGCGGCGGAGGCGGCGGCTGAAGAGGAGGAGGATGACAAATGTTGCAAACAATGTGACCCAACTAGGAAGTTCCAATAATTGTACTGGCGCCATATTTGGTCGATTTTGTGACTTTCTTTTGGTGTGAAATTAGAGGGTTGTGAGTGTGATGAGAGTTTGAAGGGGGTGTGGGTCATTATTTATAAACATATGATAGTGAGAAAGCATAGCTCGAGGACCCACGTGATGTTCAACAAACTTTCCATCAAAACATGTTTCTTGGTGATCGTCATGTATATGGGACTATTTTTCCACTCTCATGAAACAAATAATACTACTCTAATCAATATTTCATCTACTATTATTTGTTGCAACTTGTTTTAATAAAGAAAACTATTTTAATTCTTAAAATGTCACAGGTTATTCATAATTCTTTAATTTTTTGGGATATTCTATAAAAATATTAAAAAGAATATTCTTTTTTTTTTAAGGAAAAAAAGAATATTCTTTTAAAAGTTGCAATTTTAACTGCTTTTGAAAATAAAAGTTAATCTTCAGATTAGTGGCTAAAGTAAAAATATATATATTTTTTGAAGAAATAAAAAAAATTCATTTTTCATAAACTTATTTAGCAATGAAGCTAATCCCTTACAGGACAATATGGTTGTATAAAAAATCATTTGAAAATACTTTCAAAATAAAACATTTATGAACTCAATTTTATATAGGTTGCATTCGATGAGTGAATTCTTTCAAAAAAAGAAACTTAAGATAAATTATTTATAAATTATAAAAAAAGTTAATTATATAATAAATAATATTTGTAGACATTTTATTTGTAGACATTTTCAATTGTACAAAGAAGAACTAATATAATAAAATATTTTTTAATAAAATACTTTTAAGTTAATTTTTTATTATACACACACGTGTATATATATATTCAAAAAATATATCTTATTTACTTCAACAAGAAGGGCCTTGTAACCGAAAAGAATGTTCTCCCAATTTTGGTACTAGCACAACCTCACTTAGGTTAGTTTTACATTTTTTTGTCCTAAAGCTCTTCGATTCTCAAGGCGAAAGATATGATAAATCGAGTTTAGTCAATAGATAAATAAAGTTTGACCTATAATTAATAGTCATGATTTAAACTTAAGTTTTTTTCAAATGATTCGTCTTTAGTTGAAGTTTATTAACCAATTTAAGTTCAACCATAAGATAGAACATATTATAGCTCGATATATCACCATTAACAAAGCATAATGAAGACTTCATTTATATATATAAAGTTGTTTTTATTCGAACTCATATTTTTCAGAACGACTCCTTATTAACAAAAGTTTATTAAACAACAATATGCACTGATCTCCAAATATTTTTGTAAACAATCTCCAAATGTTTTTATAGGCAATCTCCAATATATGTGGTAGTGAAACTCAATGTTCAAATTAAGGAGATTAAAAGTAGACATGGCAACATGAACCACACACGCCTAAACTCATTTGAGTCTATCCCGACTTTGATGGAAAACCGTCCCTTTGATTGGGTGAGGGTGTGGGATTTATGTAATATTCTGAATTAGGGTTATGATGTTGATATTTTCTTCGGATTTGTCTCATTAGTAAAAAGTATTTTTTTTCAAATACATATATTTTTTCATTTTATTTAATATTTATTTAATTATATATTATAAATTTTAATTTCTTGATAGAAAATATAATTTTATTGTATATATGTATGGTAGGGATGGGTGTGGGCGGGAAAACATAATCTATGTCAGGAACGCAGCGGTAGAGGGAGGAGTGGCCCCTAAGTTCTATGGCCACCACCATTTTTGTTTTTGTTTTGAGAGGACCACCATCAAATTTTAAATTTTACTTTTAACACTAATACATAAACTATAAACCATGATGAGCATGCAACTTTAAAAGCATCTCCAATGGTGCAATTCAACAAGAGCATTTTGTGTGGATTGATATTGCCACATTACTTTGTAATATTTCATTTATTTTTTGTTTTCAATGATGTAACTTTTATGAGCTCATATTAGTTTCTGCAACTTTAAACAACATATTAATGTTTTAATTACTTTTAACAATGCTGCCACATTGTCGATCTTTTGTTGAACTCTAGTGTCCTTAAGCTACAGGAAGTAACAAAATAACCTGTTTTGTATTGTTATAAAGTTATTTACTTAAACGTAGAAAACATCATGTCCACTAACTTATTCTTATAAATTTAAATTAATTAGGTATTACTAACCCATTCGAGCTTATATTGTTACAATAGTAACTTATATTAATTTTAACAATGTTTAATTGTATTACATGCTTTAAGGTCGTCGTGTCCTTTTGCAAGCAGGATCCTGGCAAATCGATAAAGCTTTAATTGTTAAAACAAGAATAAGTGGGCCTATCTAAAATAATTGAAGAGTAAGTGGAACACCATTGACCTGTATATTTTGGTCTTTTTAAAACAATTTCGAGTTGCCAAACTAAAAAGGACTCACTGCCTTTTTTTCTTGGGTTGTTGCCACTGCAATTTCACAGAAATTTCAATATTGATTTATTGACTTAGAATTTGCAAAATCGTTTACTACATTGAC
>Ga0315913_1011217_pt1 | contig 10166 bp, 7 predicted proteins | sample MpolsnodulesMG_FD_207736 | JGI IMG/M metagenome (GOLD analysis project Ga0315913, IMG submission 207736) | Medicago polymorpha root nodule microbial communities from Los Angeles, California, United States - small nodules | ecosystem: Host-associated > Plants > Roots > Nodule | place: USA...
ACATAAAACAGCAGAAAGTATCATCAAGAATGATCATATTTTTATTGTGTGATAAAAGCACAAGCTTCTGAGCACTTTTTAATTGTTGTATCTTGTACAGTCAAAGAAGAATTGGTGTCCTTTCTAGAAAGCTTAAGATATGCACCAGCACTACATGTAATCCTAACATTGAAGATTGAACTTCAGTCTAAAGGTTTTGGAGCATGAAACACATAATTTACCTAGCAACAAAATAGCATCAGAAAGCGGTGTCTATGTCCGACCAAGTCCACTTTTCACCAAGTTTAAAGTTTAAACTACTCCAAAAGAAAATTTGTACACACTCACTACTTAGCTTTTAATGAGCGACCTAACCTTGGAATGTGTAGCTAAAGTGTTGGTTCAAATTAACCAAAACGTTGCAAAAAATCTTTCATTACCCAAAGGTGTAGATTAAAAAAAAATATAGGGGGCCCTGTATCAATGTTTGAGATTTATAACTGCTTATAACAGACATCAAAACCATTAAAGACATCACCCTTTATTGTTTTAGAAATACTCACTTCCCTTCTCTGTGTATATCAAGGAGATTAAAGGTAGAATGTTAGATGTGGACATGTTTATGTCAAATCATCCCAACTCCTTCAAGGAAAAGTCAACAATACATACACTCTCAAGAATTTTCCATTTAATTAAGTGGATTTTATGTAAGGTTATTACAAATTTTAACATAATGAGTAAAATATATTTCATATGAGAAGAAATTGGACTTTTCTAGTACTGCACAGAACTTCCTGTTTGTCATCCCTGAAATTCTATTAGGCGATGCTGCCATGTCCCCCTTGTGGGTTATCAGTCAAGTATGGTGCACATACATTTACAAACAACAACAACCATGCCTTATCCCACTAAGTAGGGTCGGCTATGGTTCACACACATTTAACCAACTAAAAATAAGACTTTTGCAGAATCAGTAGTCTCGTCATTTATTTTATTTTTGGACAAAACCAATGCGCATCTAATGTTTTACCGAATCTCTAGCAGGCATTCATGTCTGCTCTAGAGTTTCCTAACCGAGAAGATTATGCAAAATATCTTCTTTTTCTTAACAATAAAAGAAGATCATACAAAAAGAATGAAACAAATGTGCTCTTATTTCTTACCACTATTCTTAATTCAATACCATAAAACCAAAATTTAGGTCACACAAACCAAATCGCGGAAGTTCACAATTCAGATCGGGAAAAAGCAAACCCTAGGTATCGTACATCGTTTGCAATTTGGTCGCCAACAAAATGTAATACTGACCTGGACAGCATAGATTAGGTACTTGTTCGCGCAGTATCTGCCTGTATTGTTTCGAAACTGATGTAACACGTGCGGGTGGAGAGAGGGGGGCAGAGAGAGAGAGAGCGGCTGGCGGCGATAGAGGGATTCGTTCAAAGGGGCATAACTAATGCAAAGGCTTTATCGAGTCTTCAAATACCCAATAACTTGACAATTACATATGCCCGCACACGGGTTTTACCATATGCCGGTACACGGGTTTTACCATATGCCCGCACACGGGTTTTACAATTTGACTACAACTGGTCCCACCTTATTTTCAATAACCTACACTAAGATTCTTCCGCATAATCGGAGAGATGAAGTCATGTATTTCATAAAGATGTGCAAAAAATCACTTTTCTATCTTTGTGATCCACGTGTCGCATTATATACTTAACTATTGGCATATTTTAGATTTTTAGTAGGTTAAAATTTTAGGCTACATTAAATCAATATATATCAAAATGACACTGACATTATGCTGTCATTTTGTCCATGTAATTGACTTAACATATTGGGAAAAGGTGCATAACTGTTGTCATGTATAGTATGACAAAATACGGTTTAGTTTTGTAGGTGCCTGCAACATACAAGCAGCTTCTGATCACATTTAAACGATTTTATTTAAATGGAACACAATAAAAAGAAAGATAGCAAAGGGAAGGGAGCAAAATCCTCCTCGATAAAGCGGTTGAAAATAACTGAAAAAATATAAATATAAATAATTCACCAATCATCTCAAGCTCACATGTTGCTCAAACTGAGTAAAACACACCCATGCTTGTATTACTTGAGCCTTTATGCTTAATGAGCTCGGTTAGTATTTATGATTCAATCAATTTTTCTAACATATAATTCATAAAAGATAATTTGGTCAGACCAAAAATAAATGAAATGTTAACATTGAATTAACACATTATTATACTTATATTACTACTAACACATAATTGCATACACATGCACAACACATGTATAGTCCCTCCGGTCACATTTATAAGCAAATATTCCTTTTTTAGATAGCCAGATACATCAGATATTCAATGAATCTGAAAAATGAATATTTGCTTATAAATGTGACCAGAGGGAGTATATATGTAAAACCTCAGGTTCGGCTCATTTAAAAAACAGAACAAAACTTTCAGCTGTTGAGTAAAACAACTTTACCTCAAGTTCTTAAGAAAGAATAGGCCATAAAAAGAAAACATTTCACTACTTTACCATAACATCTTCAATATCTACCCATAGGACATAACTATACCATATACGCTATCAAGTAAATGAAGTATAATAACTTTAACTCTCTTAGGTAGTACCATCACATGTCCGCATTGAACAAATTTCATTCTTAATTTGTTCAAGAATATTTAAGCTTTCCTTCATAGTTTCCTTAAATCTGTCAGCAATAAATAATTTTCCATAATTGTTAGTGGGTATAGTTTTTTTATGACATTTAAATCCTTTATGAATATGATTATTGGTTAGATATATAACAAACGGTATAGCATATAATTAGATGTTGCCTTGATATTTACGAAATTGTTGACTTGAGAGAAAAGTAAAGGATCCGTCATATCAGGGACCCAAAAAACCTCTTTTATTTCCCAAAGTTTAAAAATTTACCGATAGTTTGTTTGAAAGAATGGAAAAAAGGTCATGAAGGAATAGAAAATGAGGAAAGGGTACTGAGAACCATTCCTCCTCGTATTGGATGGTTCACCCTCGGGGGGAGAATAATAAACCTATACACATTTGAGAACACAATAAAAAGAAATTTAAAGGGAATAAAATTCTCTTACTGTCAAGCCTTTGTGGGGGGTGGGGGTTGAAATGTTGGGAAAACGCTGATGGTCCCCCCACCTCCCAAAACGAGTAGAAAACACTACCAGAAGCTATCTTCCGGTGGGGAGGGGGAGGCGGAGCCTGTTCCAAAATGCTACCAAGCCGGACATTTTTTATTTCCTTCATTGTTATGCCCCTGTCTCCTATGTGAGACTGAAAATTAACTGGCCCTTGCACCATTTCGTGTTCTCTTCCATCTTACCCATCCAAATGAGCTTCCTATAACAAAAAATTAGAGCATCCTAATATATCTCGGCCTGATCGTGTTGAAAAACTCTCATCTCATCATTCTTTCCACTTCCCCATCTTTTCAACCTCTACTAATTCATACTCTTTTGTCCCCAATTGCTGACACTGCAGTTTCTTCTCTGCTCTATCTATCACGCTCTAAAACTCTGTTCATTCCACATGCATTACTTTCTAACATTTCCTTCTTAATATTTGACGATTTATACGTTCTCCCTAAATATTTTCAACAACGATTTACACCGAAAACCCCGATTCTTTCAAGTTTCGATTTTCAACAGTCAACTACACTATTATTATTTTTGGTCTATACACAGAATGAGTAGCATCACTTGAAAACTCTCTCTCTCACACACACACACACAAAGGGGAGTTCCCGGATTCGAACCCAGATAACCACGGAAAACATCTAGTATAACAATTTCGGAATTGCCGGCCTTATGGACAACTACACTCTATTCTAAGCCAAGTCAATTCTACCAAGTACCTACACATAATTATAATTTACAAAAAAGGGTATTTTCTATACACTAATACCCTTCAAAATGCCATTTTTAGATAGACTAAAATAAAAATATATAAAAATCAATTCCAGTGAGAGTAATTCAATTGTTCTAAATTCACTTCAACCAATTCAGAGTAAAAAAAAAACTCGAATATCAATGAAGTATATGAAGTTATAGGTCTGGGTTTCTGAATCAATGGTGATTATGAGATGAAAAAAGAAGTAAACTAACTAAAATCGCTTCATGCATGATCGATTATAACAATGGTGAATAGAAACAAAACTGAACAGAGAGTGAAAAAATGGTAAAAGGAAGAATCAGAGAATGGTACCTTATAAGCACGGAATTTGTTTGAAGAGTTACGGTGATAGCGACGGGAGATAGAGGAGTGGACTATGGAGTGGAGAGGGTGAAGAATAGATTTAGAACTAAATTAGAAATATTGGTGAATTCGATAGAGGAGATTTTAAAGTGTCATAATTTTGGTTCTTCTCAAAAAAAGAAAGAGAATTTAATTTTTATAAATAGTAAATAAATAAATAATTAACGATCTTAGGTTTCCACATCAACAAAGGGTGTTTAAAGGTACGCGTCAACCCACGAACAAGTTTGATATTTTGAACACGTGGATTCAATTTGTTTATGAGACATATTGTTTTAATTTTATTTTCTCTATAAATTGTTAGCATAAGAGATGTCAAATGGGTTTGTCCAGCCTGGTCCTGAAGGCCCGAGGACATAAATGGGCTAACCAGGATGAGCCGGGTCTGATACATATGGGTCATCCCAACCCAGCTTATTATAGTCTTGGATTTAAATGGGGAATTTGAACTGATTCTAGGTAAGTTCGGTTCTCAATCCTCTGCATTGTTATCATGGTTTTGTCCCATAATGTTTACGAATATATCTGGATTTTGACTGGCAATGTATTGTCGTACCAAATCCCGAATCAATTTTTTCACCGTAGGATATTTTCTTGCCCCGAATCCACTGAATATTGGGACTTCAGAAGTGTATAGCCTATTGAATAATGATGTTGTATTCGTTTGCTTGAACCTTTGAGAATACTCGACTGATTTTTCCTTAGGTGGTCGTACCAACTTGACTACCATTTTATCCTTCCTGTAAGTTTTGAACCAATTTGGCTTAGAGATGAATACCATGGCATCTCCATTGATTAGAAAGAATCAATATCAATGATCGTGTTTAAAACTCCTTTATCGGCTAACTTAAACCTTCCTTATTTAATTGCTTTTTGAATGGCCCTTCAGAATATGATGCAATTAATCGTTGAGTGATTATATGAATTATGTCATTTGTAATATCTTTTGTCTTTAATCTCCTCGCTGGAGGAATTATGTGACCATCTAATAGCCAAATATGCTAATCTTTGAGCATATGATCAAATATTTGGCCAACTTTCGTTGTGTCAAAGGCATATTCAACGTAGTCTTCGGATGGGTGGGTGTTTTTCCCTTTAATTGACCTCAAGGTGCGACACATATAACTTTTCTCTTTCAGGATTTCATCCGTTAATATATATATGTCACAGTTGACTTATCATCATCAAACTCGTCACTGTCTATGATGAAAACGGAGACTTCTCCTTCAACTAGCATGCTTCTTTTCTCTTTCTTGAAATAACTTTTCTATGTGTTCTCCTCGTGAAGCCAGTTTGTTTAGGTCATGGCAAGCTTGTCCAACGAATTTATCTTTTTTTGTGGGCGCATGCCATTGATGGTTATTGATGCATATTGAGTGTCGGGAAATTGGACATAACATTTCCCAATAGTTAATTATACCTCTCAATCAAGTCAACAACTGATTCATCTAATTGTTGTTTGACATTCATCATAATGGTTGCCGTTACTTCTGGCTGAGGCCAATAAATTTTTTTATGCAAACATCTTTATATGTTTGCCCATGTTTGGATTGAGTATGTTTGGACTGAGTTTGGTGGGGGGAAGAGTGTCATTAGAAGGTTGCTCCTACCAATGATAAATAAAACACATGCTACTTATGAAACTCATTCTGTTTCTCCTCCCTGCACTATGCAGTAAATCTATCGATATTCTATATAGTTGATTTGTCATCTTGTTCCAAGAAGGTAGCAAAGTTAGGAGTCTTATAGCCTCTAAGAAGAGGCATTAGTCTATCAACCCATTCAGGATATGACTTCCTATACACATGCATACCCATGAGTTTCAATTGTATCCTAAAGTACCTCTTGATTGTATCGGTTATGATGTTAGGATATAGTTGTTGTCCAGGAGGTGTCACCTTGGCTGCTACTAGCTGATGCCACATGTTTTTTAAGGGGGTTTGGAAACCTTGTTGTGATTGGACTTAAAACGGAGGAATCCTAACAGCTACTCTATATTCGGCTCAATGTTGTTTCTTCATTGAGTCACATGAACTAACAAATGGTTATATTGATGAAGTGGATTCATGATACATCATACATGGTTAGTCACTAATACAACTCGCTGCTAGCTGAGGTATCGTCAAACCCATCAAGTTTGGTACAAATACTTCATGTCATAGCATGTATGTTGCAGTATTAACGGATGCTGGTGAAAAATTTGTCCATGGCTACTGCATCGGATAATCCTGAACTAGACATGCAATTCATGTTAATGAGTTGCAGGTGTATCCTCCAGCGTAAAACATGTTGCTCGCCTACATAGAACTGTCTTAAGGCGAAACTTGTGGCATGTCAATATGTTGTATTTCCTCATATGGCCTCCACGCCAAATTTATTTGACCTGCTTGAAGGTTATACTAGTTATACGCATCATTCGCCATTGGATCCTCGTTAAGGTTAACTGTGGCAAAAATACTTGACCGGGAATAAGGTGTAGCAGTTGTCAATTGTATAAGAATCGACATGCTTTGAAGAGCAACGACTGCCAAATATTAGCTCCCTTACATATCTTGTGGAATGTTGATGACAAATTGTCACTGAAATTGGCTCGCATAGCCTCCAAATCCATGGCTTGTTGAAACTCATTTTGAGCCATGGATTTCGTAATGTCAACAAGTTGTTTGTAGACTTGATACATGATGTCATGTATCCCATGTCAATCCATTGTCTAATGAAAGACATTCTCATTACTATTGGAGTCTTAGGTGTTTAAACCAGTTGTACCTAAGAAACGTTAGAAGGAGCCATGGAAGTTGACATTCCTAATGTTTGTGAAGGTTCATTCGATCCATAATGTCCTGACTTTTTGGTTGTTGAAGATGACAGTTGTTCCATACTATTGAGCTTTTTTCCAGATCTTAGGTGCATATGACAAATGTAATCCTGACTTAAGAAACTGAACTTTCTAGTTGTAAAGGTCGTATTGACCCACCAGAGATTGAATGATGTATATTATAAGTGTATATTATGTAAAACCCTAATTGATAACCCAATTGTTGAACACCCTAGCACATTACATCAAATAAAAGGATTTTTCATAATATGTTAAGGAGAACCGCATATTTTTCTTCAATGTCAACAATTCACATAAATCCGACAAATATGATGAATTAATTTTAGAATGCAAGACTTCTTGTCTTGTTCTTTTGGTACAACGGGCCAAAACTGTCGAAAATCTCAACCCAAAACTACAAATTTTCTACCAAAAGAAAAGTTTATGGGTCAACAGCCTCAAAACAGTGTTTATGGGTCATTGGAGCTTCATCCTAATGATAAGTTTTGTTTTGACTATTAACTTTGTCGATGGGCTTTGTTGTGGAATATTGCATGTGGAGAAATAAAAAAATCTAACACACCCGAAGAAAAAATAGCATTCTTGGTCCATTTAATATAATTAAATTTGAACGCATATTTTCTATTTTTATTCGTGATTTCATTAACATCTAATTTTAAACCCTATTATAAAAGCTTGCTTGTACGAGTTAATATAGCTTCATCTTGGTTGACGGAGGCAGCTACGGTATTGAATTATAAAACGGGTGAAGTGTAACACCATAAACTCTAAAAGTGATAAATTACGCTAATGATACAATCATATAAAGAATTTAGATGTTACTTCTTCAATAATTCACCAAACATGCATAAATAATTTTCTCAACATCGCAGCAGATTAATAACATCATGTAATTTAACATCCAAATAAAACATCTCAACAGTCGTCCATAATAAAATAAGTCACCGAGTGGCCATGTCATTGTACAACTCATGACGTCAATTATACATAGTCTCAAAAATCTCCAACAGACATAATAAAGATAAATATCCAAGACCGACCCTAATCAGAGCCCTAGAGACTACGACACCAGAGACAATAAACGAGGTAACATCCAAGCTATCCTCAAGCAAAGCAACTAGTCCTGCATGTCGTCTACCCATCCATAAGAATAAGGTAGGCAGGCAACCAAACGACAATTAGGGGTTAGTTCACAATTCACAATTAAACATAATTCAATTTCATATGATTAATAAATTCAACATCATCATAATCCAAAAAGTATACAAGCAATCAATCAATGTATACAATTAGAGTCTGGTTCAAATACTCATAATCATCAACAAAGTCCACCAATGCACATATACATCGATTCACATAAGACTTGACTCATCAATTATTAAATGCATGCAATGTTCTATACTCTTTTAGATGCATGTGGTACCAAAGGATTTCGGAGATAATTTTATCGTTAATGAATCCACACCCACATAAGAGTACACCTCTTCCTACGTATTTCACCTATGTAAAAGTACACCTCCTTTTACATTTCTCATATGACTCAATATGACTATGATGCATGGACATCACGTAAGACGCGACAATGCGCCTAACACCAACTATATAACCACCAAACAATGTAAAAGTACACCTCCAATTACATTTTCTTCGTAATCAACACCATAGGCATTATCAAGTTTTACAATCCACATAATCAACAAGTCATAATTCAAACAAGAGTCATCACTGAATTAACAAATCAAAATCACCAGAGGAATCATCATCATAATCAACACTTTTCACCTTAAGAAACATTATCATTTCAAGTTCATATTTCACAACAAAGACGGACAACTAAGCACACCATAATAACTATCACCTTAGACACCCAATTTACATTAATTCATCCTTGTTCTACTTTATAAGCATGAACCCAAAGTCTCCTACAAGTTATCCGACCATAAAATATCAGTTTGACATTATTCGCCTATGTTTATGAAAACTAGCATTTTCTAATTATTCCGCCAAAGTCAAAGTAAACAAGTTCAAACGCCTCAACCGAGTATATATACAATTCACATATGAGTACAGTAGCATATACATATACATTTCATAGGCCAATTTTGATTATTCCCAATATTTCACAAAGTTCGTTTCATTTAGTCATTTTTCAAAAGAATTCCAATTTTGGAGCAAACCAAGTTAAAGTGAATGAATATCATCCAAAACATTTTTATAAATCATAACTACAATACACAATCCTAATCCCATCCTTTTTTTTGTTGAGAAAACGAGTTTTCGGAAAATCTCATGCTCTTAAACATTTTCAAAAGTGTATGATACGATTCACAAAATCAAGTTCAATCTAACTCAATTGATGTTTTCAAAGGTTTTGAAAGCTCGAATACAATTAAGTACATCAAAACATGGGTGTCTATTCTTGTGCAACTCGCCAGAACAGGTCACCCTGTTTTGGTTGTTCCCTCTCGGAAACTCCCAATTTTTCACTCAAAATCCCCATTTTTGATCCCCTTGACCCCAAATTCGACCCCAAAACTTGTACACTAGTTTATAAACATCAAAAGACATTTGAAACAACAACAAACATCGAATAAGAACATCAATTCACCTCAATTTCATCATCTAGTTCATATCCACCAAAACCACCATTTTCTCATTTTTCATTCAAACTTCATAAACAACCACATCAATTCGAACCCCATCAACATACAAACACAAAAAAGCATTCATAAAGTGAATTCAAACATGTTTCCACAATAATCACTCACCAATTCATGATTTACACTCAATTAATCAAAAATCTTCAAAACAACACAACACCAACAACAACTATGAAGTTTAAGCTCTTCACACAACAATTTCATGAAGTTTATCATACCCACAAATTCACATGAATTAGGAGCACGAATTTCATCATTCAAAACCACAAAAAGTCACAATTATCACAAAAACACTTAAACTCATAATTGAAAATAGGAGATTATAGCTTAATTAGTGAAAAGAAACCATCCCCCTTACCTCCAATCTTCAAGAATCCAAACCCTAACTT
>Ga0315913_1011219_pt1 | contig 10165 bp, 5 predicted proteins | sample MpolsnodulesMG_FD_207736 | JGI IMG/M metagenome (GOLD analysis project Ga0315913, IMG submission 207736) | Medicago polymorpha root nodule microbial communities from Los Angeles, California, United States - small nodules | ecosystem: Host-associated > Plants > Roots > Nodule | place: USA...
TAGCGCTTTGTATAGAAAAAAAGCGCTATATTACCTTTACCAGCGCCATTTACAGCAGCGCTCTCAAAGCGCTAGCTAAAGCAAAAAAAAAAACGCTATATAAGCCCATTTTTGTAGTAGTGTTCACATGTCCATATATATCCTCAATTTTTGAAGGCTTTGGGACATTAATAGTAGGTGACTCTTTACGAGGAGTTACAAATAGTTCTTTTTTTAGAGATGCATGTTTCATCTTAAAATTTTCAAAGTCTTTTTTGATTTTCACAATTTTGGCCTCCAATTTGAGAATGTTTCACAAGTCAATTCATTTTCTCAAAATTCTCAAAGTTCGTCTCATTTTTTCATGTTTCGAAATCATTCTCTTTCCCCAAAATAAGCTAAGTTAATCCATTCAAATAAGCTCAATTAAATTCTAATCAAGTAGGTTTAGGTGTTAGGAATTCATAGGGATACATTTGGAACCTTGAAAGTACGAAAAAACGATGTTCTGAACCACCCGTAGAACGCACGGTCCGTGCACTTTTGCGCAGGAAAAAACACACGGTCTAGGAAAAAACACATGGCCCGTGCTCTTCCTATACGTAGGTGACCGTGTGTTTTGCTCTGTTGCAAGACTGCACGTTTTTGTGTTTTTCTGCGTGGGAAAAGTTTGATTTTCGATATGTATTTGATTCCGCTTTCACCGAATTCATTCCAAACATTTAAACAGTCAATCTTCACCCCAAAATATAGTTTTCTCACCCAAAACAACTTATTTAAAAAACCTCAAAATGACATATTTCTCAAAAGTGCTTAAAACAACTTTGAGCTCAAAAATCCAATTTTCTCTCAAATGATTCCTCTCAAAACATAACAATAAAAAACAGAAATCCAACTCAATCCAATTCATCATAACAAATCCATGAATCTATTCAAAATCATAATTCTCCTCTTTTGACCCATTTTCACAAAACACAACAACTTAACCAAAAATCACATTTATCACAACCAATTTCATGGATTCTCAAATTAAACATTTACCCAACAACATTCATATCATATAAATCATGAATTCATCATTAATCATCAACAACATCATCTTTTTCACCAATTTAAGCTAAAACCTCAAAGTGAACAACTTAACATACAACAACAATGGAATTTAAGCATCAACAAGTTTTTAAAAAATTTCATATACCCAAATTCACCACTTAAATTCAAGCACGAAAATCCAAACATATAATCATCAATCTTCACAATTCAATCAAAATAATTATGACCCATAAGCTAAAAGTTGATTATAAGTTATTAAGTAGAGAAAACCTATCCCCCTTACCTTGTTTTCCTTAAGCTAAGCTAATTCACCAAGAATCTTCACCCTCTCCATTGAATCCTAGCTTCCTCTTCACTTTTCTCCAAATGGGTCTTCCTCTTTCTCTTCTATTATTCTCTTCTCTCTCAATTCTCTCCGGCCTCTATATTTTGTGAAAGTGTGAAATGAGTGTAACCCTAATTTTCTCTCATGAATTATGTATATATACTCTAATAATGGGCTAGGTTACTACTATTCATGATGGGCCTATAAACTCTTACCACTTATTTCTAAAAATTTAGTAATTGCATGCGACGCTATATATGAACCCATAAAATCATGTTAAGTGCTAACTATATGTCAAATTTTCTGCTTCATAACAAAAAAAAAAAAAGATAATATTTAAAGCTAGATTAATCACCTCTTAAGCTGGATACCAAGTTTTCTAATAAAAAAACTAATCTTTAATACAACCCACAAAACGCAATAACAAATTTTAGGCTCAAGGGTTTGCCGGCAAAGCCAAAATTACTCGTGGGGGTGGCAGTGTTGATGCCCTCTTTGACACAAATAATTTCTTTGATGTTGATGCGTTCTTTGATTTTGAACCCTTCTTTGCATTAAAAATAAATCTCTTTCTTGGTTTTTTCTTCTTCGGGGTGATAACAATTCGTTTCTTCACCTTTTCTTCTTCAATAGCATTGTTATAGATTGATGATAAAGGCTGGACTTGGGTCAATTCTTCTTGGCTATACAAGTATGGTGCATCATTTGATATGAATGCATCAAAGAAACGTCGTGTGAAAGGTTTTGTAGAGTTCTTCTGACGTGACTCGAAATCTGAAATGTTATTCTTCAATTGCCTCAGTTGTTTCATGTTCCTCATGTCGATGATGAATATTTGATTATTGTTATAGAGTTGATATAGAGAGGTCGTAGAGGGAGTGAAGAGTTAATGTGTATTAAGCCTTGAAACCATAAGTGCATATATAATTATATTGGAAAATACTTCAGATTGTTAAATTACCTCTTTTTGGCGTTTATTTTTATCTATTTTCCATGCTTGAAAATGAAAATTATATTTACTTTATGCGCAAAATAATTGAAAAATTCAAATCTATGTTTTAGAATTATAAAAATATAATAAATAAAATCAATATAAAGATATAAGTCTTAAATAAAGATAATATATTATAGTCGGAAGATTTTCTTACCTTTGATTTTAGTGTTTCGGGAAAGTAAATTTTCTGCGCATTATTTGTTTGACCAAATTTTATGAGTTATTGATCTTTAGAAATTATAAACACAAAAAGTGATATGATAGATAGAGATATTATATTTTTGGAAAATATAAGATAAAATATAAATCTTAAATAAAATATGATCATTTATTTAATTGTAATTGTAGTTTCATTTGCATTGCTATAAAATTTAAGATTTTTCAAATATGTAATTCAAAATATGTAAAGTATCTTTGAGTTTTTGACAGAAATAGGTGTGTAGGGTACATGTTTTTATACCTTCAAGAAGGTTAAGTTTAAAAGAATTAGGCCTTTAAAAAACATTTATTTTTGGGTACATTATTATTACTATGCACTAAAAGTAAAAGTAAATTTACATGGACATCTATTTAATCTTATATTATCATGTAAATATTTGTAAAATATTGTATAATGGATTATACAGTGCATATATACTTATATCAGAAGCTACTCCGGATTGTCAAATGAGTTTTTGTCGTCATGTGACTTTATCTATTTCCCATGCTTGAAAATGAAACTTATACTAATGTAGGTGGATATGTTGTGGAAACAGCTCGAGGAAGCATGGCAACTCATCTTCTAACTGTGAGCCCTAGAGAGGTAATTTAAGATGATTTAAACCATATTTGAGATTCTAATTTGGGCCTTTTAAAAATAGTTCAAATTTAACTATCGTGATTACCTTAGTATAAAATATTAGTCCAATTTTTTTATTTATATTAGATTTGTCTTTAACTCTTTATTTTGAAACTTAAAAGAAATATTTTAAAATTTGAATTGAACCGAACAATTCAGCTGATTGGACCCTAAATTGGAACTTTTCATGGTTTAGTTATTTGAGTAGTCCAACCACTATTTTTAAATGGTTTGATGTATGGATTGATTTTTAAAACAATTCTCATAATATATAAGTATGGTGTTTCGAGGATCCCCAAAATTGAAGGTTGCATTTGCAATGACTTTGGGGTGTTCCTTTGCAATGCATGATTATGTCGTGCGCCATATTAGAGTTTATATACCTTTCACTTAATTTAAAGTAATGGATTTGAATGCACTAAAGGTTCCCCCTCAGAGTTGCATCTCAATTGTTGGGGCAATATATCAGCCTTCGTAAAGGTTTCTGAATGTTATGGGGTCGAGGTCCTGCATGAGAATTTTTTCTATATCATCCTCAAAAGTTTTTTGATCTTTTTGAGGATTCTAAAAAAATAAATATTTATGTATCAATACGTTATAGTTTGTCATAGGAAAGATTCAACAAAGATCTCATTTTGTTCCCTCACGTTTGTTTCTTGACAAAGAGATTCACTTTGACTATGAGGACGACATCTTTTCTGCTGTCAAATTGAATTTCAACATCAGTGCTATGTTAAACCCTTTAGAAGTAACCAAAGTATCGTTCTATCTCAGGAAAATGACCTCTCGACAACTCGGGTGGAATTTGTCAATAATCGTAAAACATATGTTGATACTTTTGATCCGACCATCATAGTTGATAAGGAAACTGGAAATGAAAAGTTCAAGAAGCGGAGAATTGACACGAAAAGACTTATTGGCTATAATATCTTAAAATAGCCTAAAACCCTTCTTGCTATGTGGCCTCTCATTTCATCCATTTTGAATTAGTATCATTCAGGTTCTTTTTTCTTTATTGTTTAAGTGTTTCTAACGTTAGCTTGTCTCTTTTTACAGAAAGCATGTCGACCATGACTACCTCAATACAATAAAGGACAAGAAGAAGGGAATTCTTGGTTCATTACAGTATGAATAATCAACTATAGTTAGTTGATAGGTTAACTAGAATTAGAAGCCAAGTTTAGAGTTAGTTAGAGTAAGTTACTCCAACTAATCTCTATATATAGGAACAACAATTGTACTCTTTCATCATCTTTTATCAATCTATTCATTTCTATAATGAGTTTCTATGAATATCTCTCTCATGAGCGGAACTATGCTTGATTTCTTGTTAATCATTATGATCTTCTTCCCCGTGATTCCATGATTCATAACATGGTATGAGAGAGATAACCCAGGGAGGAAGACATTGATGCTTCTGATTTTGATTCAACATATGATGAGGATGAAGAATACGGTGATGATGAAGTTCTCACTAATTCTTCACACGTTCTGGAAACTTCAACTTCTCATCATCACTTTGTTTTCGGCAGTTTTAGTTATCCAATCAAACTGGTTTCTAATCCTTCAATTAAACCAAAATTCGATGGATTCTCCATCAAGACTGGTGAGATTTCTTGCGTAATCATCAATCCTTGTTGCAACATCGTCTATGAAGACGATTCTGTGTTCGTTGATTCGCAAGAAGATGAGAAATCGGAGGTTCTTGAACCTGAATTGAAGAATCGGTGCTCTGTTTTCAATCTTTTTGAAGCATTGAAAGAGTTCATCACAACTTTACCGAGGAGATTGAAGAGCTTTGTTTACGGCGTTGCCCCCGTGAGGCATTTCGCCATGTGGTCCTTCGTTGGAAAACAGGCCGAACAACTTGTTATCGTCGTCAACAAGCAGCTTCGTATTTTCAAGTTACGTGATAATTCATTTGTCGATTTCGATCCCGACAAAAGAATTGGTTCGTTTTCGTTGTTCTTTGTTTTCAACGTTCTCCAACAAATCGAATCCCGTTAGTGGTGGGTACCTTGGTATAGAGGAAAGAAACGATTGCTTTTGTTAACTAGAATTAGAAACCTAGTTTAGAGTTAGTTACTCCAACTAACCTCTATATATAGGAACAATCATTGTACTCTTTCATCATCTTTTATCAATCTATTAATTTCTATATTGAGTTTTTATGAGTATCTCCCTCATGAGTGAAACTATTCTTGCTTTCTGCTGATCATTATGACCTTCTTCCCTATGATTCCATGATTTATTACATCGTCCGAAAATCTAGGTCCCTCACTTTCAGGTGATGTGACCTTACCCAACCCCATGATTCCAATGAAGCAACATCACCAGGGGTCCTTCTTCCTCAGTCTCTTTTTCATCCATACAATTAATGCAAAGCTGTGTTTGGGGATGAGTCACATGAAGATACAAGCCCCTCTGCCAGTAAGATAATGTCGTTCTTTCATGACAAAACATCATATTACATTTTGGCTATGTTTTTAGTATTTTTTTTTTGCACTTGAAGACAAATAAGATTAAAGTAAGAGGAGTTGTCCATAGGTGTTTTGAGTGTTTTGTAGTAAGGAATCATGTAAATCATCAAATCAAGACATCATGTATATGATCAAGGATGAAGAATTGAAGATCAAGGGTTCTTAGAATGTTGTTAAAGACAATTAAAAAAAACAACGACAATATTGCCTTTCCAATTCTAGTGTATGGATAGTAAACATTCATTATTTTTCCTCAGGAGTTGTGAAATTCATTGTACTTGTTATACTGCCCTTGATGATATTGTTCTCAAAGCAAGGGCGTGATATTGTTCTCAAAGCAAGGGCGACATAGTTTTTATGTTTTGTAAAAGCCCTCTCTTCCTTGCTTTCATGGTCCTTTTATGTCCAAAACTCAACTCGCTCGCAAGAACCATCTGGAGGTTATTTCGGGGCGTGTCCTCGTAACCTCCCCCTTCCCAAACTGCCCCTTTTAGGTGGGGCATTTGAGCATCCTCACCAATGTGCGAGACACATGATCCTCTTAGGTTGTCTCATGATTTCTTGTCCTATAGGAGCAGGGTACATAGCTATTTATCACATGATGATCCATTCACCAATTACATTTTCATGTCGTCATTAAAACGATTAAAAAATTACACTTTAGACACTTAGTAATTGCTCACAAGTACCTCAAATTGACGAAAATAACATGGTCTACAAATTAAACTAGAAGAATCAAATGCATGACCAAAAACTGTCGAAATATATAAGACTCCTTAAAGTATAATTATAATAAACAAAACAAAAATAGAAACCAAAAGTTTAGTAAGTAGCAGGACAATAAATAAATTTGAAATATGTTATCTAGCTAGGTAAATAATTCTCTTGGAAAAAATTAGCTGTCAAAAAAACAAATAATCTCTTGGAATTTTTTTTCTTATTAAATTAAACTGCATCCAATCTTGTTCTTATCTCTTGGGAAAAATACTGCACCTCATAGTTCACTGGATAGTACCCTCCAGCCAGAATTTTCTGCAAAACCCATCATCTACAACTATAGTTCTCATGGGAACTTTATTTTGGTTTCAACTGAAAAAATAACACCATTAAGAGTATGAAATTGTATTCGTTTCCCACAAATTCATATTAGAAACCATACATGAACTCCAACAAGCAAGTCATTTACACATTACCCGATACATCCAAAAATCAAGAAAATAGGAAGTCAATCCTTAGGTCAGCATCTTTAAAATTTTAGAGGCACTATGTTGAACACAAACGGAAAACAAAAGCAGATATCAATCAGAAGGAAAATAAGAACAAAAAATAATAATGAGACGATTCCAAAATTCATCAATTTAACATTTCATCAAACAATCTATCAAGCATGCATGTAAATGGGGGCCAAGGGAAAAAAATAAAAGAAGGGAAAAACTAAACCAGAAAAATTGTGTTTTACAAGTTGAAAGGACATTTACCTTAATGAGGTCAGATGTCAACCTTTGCTGATGGTGCATTTTGAAGCAAAAAGTCCACTATTCCTTTAGGTATTGATGATGCTTCTATTTTAAGTGACTTCAAGTTATACAAGGTAGGGAACTCAACCGTCAACAAATCAGGAACTAATGAGAGAACCTAATCAATGACGGAAGACTCTAAATCAGCAAGTTTGGAAGAAAATATGTTGTAATAAAAAGTGAAAACTGCTAACATTTTTTGAACACAAACATTCACGGAATTACCTTAAGAGTTCTTGATGTGACCGACAATGATTTGATATTAGCAATCTCAACCAGCCAGTTGAGTAGAAGCAAAGGATTTTCTGCGCCAGTTAACCACACTCCTACATCAAGATTTACATGATTGATACAAGAGAGATTGCTATTGCTCGCACAGAGTTTCTGAAAAGGAACATGCCCACAATAAACAAAGGTACAAAGACTTGGCGTGGATAACTGAAATTTCATCTCAGACTTAGAAAAGCCGGTTTCTACTGTTAAACTGGCGAGTGTGGCACACGATATGCAGAGGTTTTGATTATCACGAACAATACAACCGGTAATGACCAAACTATTTAATTTGTTTAATGTCGAAAAGGGATTGACTAGACCATCATCGCCAACACAGAAGATAAAGCCATGTAGAGACAAGTTGGTTATTTGTGGTAAATTTAGAGAAATAGGAAATAAATTTTGATGAGAATAATAGTCAATTGTGAGTTTAAGAGTGGTTAAAGTGTGACATGAAAAGAAGGAAGGGGCAAATTGTGGATTAAAACATTTGACATCAACTTGTAATTGTTGGACATTATGTGCGAAAGCATATTTCAAAATTCTTTTGAGTATGCGAGGGTCCATTGTACCTTCACGCTGAAAATCGAGGGCTAGCAGTGACGTAGTGTCATTGCGAAGAGAGAAAACGTGAGACACAAAATTGGTGAAACCCTTGAGATTTTTTGGAAAGTGTCTGGAACTTAATTTAAGGGAGGAAAGATGTTTCCAGAGATTGTTCCATCTTGGGGACAATATGCATGTTTGGACTGCATGTTTGGTGTCTAGAAAGGAGAGTATGTGAAGTAGAAGACAATCAGGCAAGTTGCTAAGTCTGTCTTTGTTAGGGTTAGGGTTAGGGTTATGCTTATGCCTTTGTCTCTTCATTGTGATTAACTTCACAGAGAAAAGAAAAGCAATACTACGACGGTTGTTACTGCGATTGTTGATTTCACGATGCAGTTGGCACCTGTTTAACGCTTCCAAGAAACAACCTGAGCCTTTTAAAACCAAATTGTATCGTAAAAACCTTTTTTTTTTGTTTTTGAAGGATCGTAAAAAACTATTTTGTTTTTTCCCTTTTAAACCAAAAAACTATGTTTATCTTTTAGCAATAATTTGTTTTATCTTTTTTAGTAACACCAATAATAAAGTATAATTTTTTTAACATCAACCATATAGCATTCTTAAAAGAAAATATATTTAAGGGTTAATTGAAATAAGGTTAAAAGCATTTTTGGTCCTTCTAATCTAACAAAATCAAAATTTTAATCCCTTATTTCTAACACCACTAGTTTGGTTCCCTGTTTTATATTTCTTAAGCTCTTTTAGTCTCCCATCTATTTTGTAATAAAAAACCACTATTTATTATATTAAATGTTATATAGTGTTGCAGATAGAGGTGTCAAATGGGTTGGCCTTGCCCAACCCAAAGGCCCGACTATATAAATGAGTCAGACTGGCCCAACCCATTTATATTTGGGCCACAAGTTCTAGAGTCAGCCCAGCCCGTGTGGGCCATGGCCAACCCGACCTGTTTATGTTTTATTTTTAAAATTTATTCACTCTTTTTTGTGTATTAGTTACTCACCACTATTTTTTTTCCTAAAATGTGATTGGATGAACATAAAAATTCAAATAAGTTTTACATTAACATTGAATAATAATTAAACTTCAGACAATTAAATCAAATTAATAATTTATACGAATTGCAATCACCATTTACCTACTTTTACACGCTTTCTCGAACTCGATTACATAATGATTTGAGCGTCGGAGCGGCAATATGTTTTAAAGGTAACTTCCCCTCCATCGGAGAACGGCTACCGCCGCACCTAATCGTCATCAACACGAGCGTCGATATCATGTCGTCCTAAGCTCTGTTACATGATAGATTAGTTAGTAACTGTAAGGACTGAATTGAATAACGAAAAAACACTTTCAAAAACTAATTTGACAATCTAAAAACAAATATGACTAACATAAGAGATATTTGTTTATACAATTTTGATACATCCAAAGACAAATAGGACAACAAAAAGATGAAAGTTTGAATCCTTAATACAGGGTCTGACAATGTATATTAACCTTGATGTATATCTAATTATTATTTTTTATTTAATAATCTATACTAACCAGTAACGAACAACTAACCATATCCCATCTTACTCATAAAAAAACTACATCAAATCTACTTATAGGATATAAGAGAAAGGTTTTAATATTCTGTTTTGATAATTTATAATGATGAGAATACTGTTAGAACAAAATGTGTTTAACATTACCTTTTGAGTTTTGATGATTATAAGGTATTAAAAGTGTCAATTGGATATGCTAATATTTGTTCAAGTATGCAGGACTATAGACAAAAATTTAGTGTCTCTTTGAAGCATATGTTATGATAGAACAAATGAGAGCAATGGAATCAACAAGAAGGAAGCTTGAAGCATTTGAAGAAAGAGGTTCTGAAGGAGCTGACGTCATCAGAAGCACCTCTACAGAAGCAGTTCACCAGAAGCTGGAAGACCGAAGAACTTCAAATGTTGTTCAAATGATGGTTGAATCACGCCTATCATTACAGAAGATTGGGAGAATAAAACAACGGCTATTTCAAATGGATTTGAAGATATTAGATGCTTATTCAGTTGAGAGCGTTGAAAAAGGACATTTGTACGAAGTGTACAACCACTATCTCCACTACTCTATTTTTGTGTCTGCTAGTACAAG
>Ga0315913_1011223_pt1 | contig 10163 bp, 6 predicted proteins | sample MpolsnodulesMG_FD_207736 | JGI IMG/M metagenome (GOLD analysis project Ga0315913, IMG submission 207736) | Medicago polymorpha root nodule microbial communities from Los Angeles, California, United States - small nodules | ecosystem: Host-associated > Plants > Roots > Nodule | place: USA...
TTGGTTAAATCAAATTTGCATTCGTTCTTTATAATTTAGACCCCAATGCGAACTCTTTTATTTTCTTCCTCAAGCACTACATTCTTACTAACCACAACCCTCACTGTCTCAAGATCAAATACAGCCTGTAACCCTTTGACTTAGCAATCACACCCAACAATATACTAGGAAAGCTTTTATCATCAAGTTTACTTTATTTTGATTCTGGTATATGCACATGAGTTATTAACTTCAATCATGTACACTTTATAACGCCTCACAACTACAAGATTCAAACAATGAATGTTATCATACAGCTACAGATCTCGACCGTCCAATCTCAAATCAGTTGTCAAGTTCATTTAAAGCTAATTTACTCGATAGGAATCCATGCCCATAATTCATCAATTCAATGAACTGCTCCATCAATATGTTTCTTCTCATTCCTCTCATCCTGCCGCCATCATTGTTTATTCTTCAATCTGCTTTTACATATTCTCTTTTGTCTAATCGCTTTGATTTTGCTTTATCATCTTGAATCTGCTTTTTCATATTCTCTTTTGTCTAATCCCTTTGATTCTGCTTCATCATCCACTTCAATTTGTTTCTTCATCATCTTCTTGTAGTGTTATTTTTAGAACTAGCATAATTCCAAGACCTCTCGATTTTGATAAACGCGTCCAGTTCACTAGGTTTTCCAGTTATGAACGGTTTGAGCCGGTTTTTCTGATTTTTTTTTACTGTTTTTAAAACATCGTCCTAATCCAATAAAGAGATAAGAAAATAGGGTACATTGGCGAGAGATCATGAGCCAAAGACAAATTTCACCACTCAAAATATCATGAGAAACCTAGGGTATTTGCTTTCCTGATCAGTAAAGGGAGGTGTTTTTTGAAGCAACAGTAGATGAGGTAACTCTCAAAAAAGCGAAAAATTTGAAGCTTGGCCTTTGGTTCAGGAAGAGGGGGGAATGTTATTAGGGAAAATTCTAATTGTGTCATTGTGCCCAAAAGAAAGAGGTTTAACGTCTTCATCCATTTGGCCATGACGATTGTTGAAGTTGGGAAAGATGCAAACACCCTAAAAATGAAGCAAAAATAGTTATTATAAACAACGAAATAGATAGTTTGAATTTTCGTTCAAGAAAATAATCATACTACTCATCTACTTTTAACAACAACAGTAAACATAACAAAATGCATGTTTTTTTCTCACTAAACAGGTTTGAGGTTACTGTTTGTTTAGTGAGAAAAAACTTACATTTTGTTTTTTTCATCGTTGTTCTTCAAAATAGGTTTGTGATTATTTTCTGGAACGAAAATTCAAATACCTCTATCATTGTTTATAATGATTATTTTTGCTTCATTATAGATTTGTCCGCAAATTTTCTAGCTCTAACAACGGTCAAGGCCAATTGGGTGAGAAGATGGGCAAAATGATATTATTCTCCTCTTCCAAAACGAATGGCAAAATTGTGTTTTGAAAATTCTTCGAACTTTCTCTTCGAATGTTAATTGCTTTGTAGATTTAGGTTTCTCTCCAAAAACAAGTATAAAACATTGGGGGTAATGAGAGTCAATATGTGGACGGAATTTTTTTTTGAGTGCGGATTTAAAGATTATTATTATATTTTAGAAATGTAAAATTGAAATTATATTGATAACATTTTATTTTTAAATATAATAATTTAATAAACCATTATTTACAGTTGAATAGAAGGCAAGCGAGCAACAAACAAGACCTTTTTAAACATGAAGTTTATTCTTTTTTATTAAAGGCCGGTTTAAGATTCAGCTGGTAGAATCGTCGTCTAGTTTGATTTTTAAAATACTATTTATCATAGTTGCTAATTCTAAAATACCAAGTTAAAGAGTGGATTCCTCAAAAAAAAAAAAAAAAAGGTTAAAGGGTGGAAAAACCTTCCATCACATCTTTCGAAAGCTCCTTATGTTGCTCTACATGACACAATTCTTTTTTTGGTGATTGTTCTCTACCGTTGATGGTGGCGATTTTTGTTGAGAACCGGAGGAGGGAACAAAGGATTGTTGTTTTCTCAAGTGAACATCTGGGAAGAAAGAAAAAAAAAAATTACTAGAAAGAAGTTAAAAAATGAAAAGAGTAAAAGGTTTGGTTTTATTCCTTTCTTCCTGCCGTAACAAGGCATGAGCCCGGACTCCTATTTTCTTTAAAATAGGATCTCAAATAACACAAGGGAAAACATAGGTGCCAATAACTAAAATTGAGGAATTGAAAGGATACATGGCATGTGATCCACAATTGGAGTTGATGAGAGGAAATGCTAACAGAGAATATTTTCCATATGTTATAAGAGGCAAATCAATTTTTTGTTTTTGTTGAAAAGGCCACCAAAACGATATATGAAAATAAACTGATAATCAAAGCACATATTGTACTAAGATTAACAAAATCAAAATGTTAATTATAAAATATGTTCCCCAACAACAGGACATTAGAACAAATAACAACTCAATTATCGGATAAAGTCACTTCTAAACATCGTAGTGGGCTGGTAGGAGAAAGACTTGTTTGGACACAAGCATTTAGACACATCATTTAGGCACCCACACAAAAGTATATTTTCTCTTTCTATATTTTCTCAATTATGTACGTGTGCTCAAACCCTTGTGCCCAATTAAGTATTTTCAGGGCTGGTAGATGTGTGTCAAAAGTGACTGACGGTTTTAAATTGATATTTGATATACTCTCCCCGTCCCATTTTAACTGAGTCATTGACTCATTTCACACTTATTAAGAAAAAGTGTATAAGTGAAAGAGAGGAAAAAATGGTTTTGAGTGCCCTTATCAACTATTGGTGCATTCTTCTTTATCATAAATGCAAAGTAAAATATATTGAATTGAGAGTGGTGAAAGTAATATTAATTAGTGTTATAATTGGAAAAAAGTAATTAATATTGTATTCAAAAGTGAAATGAGTCAATTTTTTTGGGACAATATTTTTTTACAAATGACTCAGTTATTATGGGACGAAGGGAGTATGTCTTATTATATAGAGCAAGATTAATTAGTGTACAGAGTTACCATTTATTGAACCAAAAAAAAAATTAGTACATTTCAACTGCAAATCATTTCAACAAGTAATTTTCAATTAGTAAACACTAAAGAAAATACTAAGCTTACATCACATATACACATAAGTTTACATGCATTTAGATCATTTAGCATCGGACAAAAACTCTCACTTGATGTTAAAAGAGCCAAACATCAATGTTGTGGTCAATGCTAATTTGGTCAATACTAAGCACATAGTACATCTTTTTTTTCTTACCTTATAAGTTGTTTATCAACTTACAGGAAACATGTCCTTACAAACAACAGATTGTGTGGGTTCTGGAACAAATCCTACTCAGGAGTTGGAACCAAATTGCTTTGCTAACCCCACTAAATAATGGACTGCAGCATTTTTACATCTAATAAAAACTACCTTACAATTACTCAACTTAGATAATATTTCAGAACATTATCAATAGTAGCTATGTGAAAACACATAAATTGATTTTGAAAAGCCAAAATATATATAAAATAAATATGGACACAGCAATTTTTGCTAACCCCACTAAATCTGACCATATATGAACATTACTTTACAAACTTGAAAAACAAAATTGTATGTCCTATAACAATCTAGAACCATAAAATTGCAGTCTAGGGGACCATATTAAAAAATAAAGGTCTGCAAAGCTCCAAAACAGTCCATATCCATTACCATGTCCATATATAATAAAAAAGAGGTACAGCCTGCACTGCATATTATTTAATAATTCCAACTAGATAATAACAATTCAGTTTTACAAAGCCTTGTTCACCAAGAAAATTTGCATAATAAAAAGACAAACATTTTAATCTCACCTCACTTTCATGCCACATAAGTTGTCATCCCAACCCAACCAGCAAAGCCATGACATCACTCACAAAGATTCCTCTTATTATGATACTATTTCATCTATTCCTGTTCCTATATTAAAAAACAGATATATCAAACAACATTTCAGGAAAACATTAACTCAAACTGAGTAAGTGCATGTCCTGTGCTTCAAGATGAAGAAAGCAGAAGTAGTGTTTATCCCTTTTCCTGCTGTAGGTCATCTAGTTTCTGTCGTAGAGTTCGCAAAGCTTCTAATCAACCGTGATAACCGTCTCCGAATAACCATCTTAGTCATCAAAATCCCACACACTTCAGAATCCGATGTCTACACTAAATCCATTCCCATATCTGATTCTCTTAATGTCATCAACCTTCCAGAAGTTTCTCTTCCCCAAACCTCCGATCCAGGTTCCGCTATGAACGCTCTCCTTGATGCTCACAAACCAAACATCAAACAAGCCGTCTCTAACCTCAATGTCACTGCCTTCGTTGTTGACATGTTCTGCACCAACATGATTGATGTTGCCAAGGAATTTTCCGTCCCTGCGTTTGTGTTCTTCACTTCAAGTGTTGCTTTCCTTGGTTTGAATCTTCATATTCACACTTTGTTTGAAAGAGACAACATTGATTCCACTCAGTTGGAGCAACTGACTGAATTGTCCCTCCCAAGTTTCGCTAACCCCGTTCCTACAAAATCGTTGCCCAGTGCAGTGCTACGCAAGGAATCTGAGTCGTTTTTCATGAGCTATGCAAAAGGCCTCAAGAAGGCTGATGGTGTTATAGTAAATTCATTTGAAGAGCTAGAATCCCATGCAGTTCATTCATTTTTATCTGATACAATTCTAGCTGGTTTACCGATATATCCGGTGGGACCCGTATTAAACCCGGAGCCCAAAACCAAGGATCTCGTTGATTACGATGATATCATCAAGTGGCTTGATGATCAACCTCCTTCCTCAGTAGTTTTCCTCTGCTTCGGGAGTAGAGGTTCTTTCGATGAGGATCAGGTTAAGGAGATTGCACATGCTATTGAGAATAGTGGGGCTCGCTTTGTTTGGTCTCTACGTAAACCCCCACCAAAGGGCGCCATGATTGCGCCATCTGATTACCCTCTTTCTGATTTAGGTTCCGTTTTACCCGAAGGATTCTTAGATCGGACTGTAGAGATCGGAAGGGTGATTGGTTGGGCTCCACAGGCCCAAATACTAGCCCACCCGGCCACGGGAGGATTTGTTTCACATTGTGGCTGGAATTCGACACTGGAGAGCATATATTTTGGTGTTCCACTTGCCACTTGGCCGATCTTTGCTGAACAACAGACAAATGCTTTTGAATTGGTGTGTGAGTTAAAGATGGCCGTGGAGATTTCATTGGATTACAGAGTGGAGTTTCTTGGCGAGCCTAACTATCTTGTAACTGCGGATAAGATTGAGAGAGGAATAAGGAGTGTGTTGGATAAGGATGGAGAAGTAAGGAAGAAAGTGAAAGAGATGAGTGAAAAGAGTAAGAAGACTTTGTTAGAAGGAGGATCTTCTTACACTTATTTAGGTCGTTTGATTGATTATATTATTGATGAGGTATGAGATTAGCAACATAAATCAATCCATCAAGTTTTTTATCTTTCTTGTAGTACATCTTTTTAGTAGGATTGAGAACATTTTGTACTCAACTTCTGCTGGTCTTTAATTAAATTTTTTGGATCATTAGTATTGATAAAATTGACTCTTCTTCTATTTACTGTTACATATTTCTCAAATTGAGTTTACATGCAAAAATTAAAATAAGTTGAGTATGCACAAGTTTTCATTCAGTGAGTAGAAGTTAGTACAATATAGAAGGATCAATTACACCATACACAAAAATAACAGATCATAGTATTAGTACGAAGATAACAACGAACTTCAGTTTGGTGGACAAGTTTAGTACTATTTTGTGTCTGTATTATTTTGGTGCTTGCTGATTATATCTATTCTGAAATGGATTCCGAATTAATAATACTTAATAATGCTATATCTATAAATAAAAACACATAATTGACACACACATTCACAAGTATAATAAACAAATACAATCAACCACTATTTTGGAAGCAAGTGATCCTTATACTAGAAAGTCAGAAACTATTCATCAACTATTTCGAGATTTCATCTACAGAGCCTACTTCACACATAGTGTTATTCTCCAAATATAATTCAGAAATCAGAAATTTAGTCATAGAGTGAACTCCAAAAATATTAGGTCTTTAGCTACAAATCTGCAACTAACAGTTAACTAATCAAAGAAAATACATAGATTAGAGTGAAACTGCTGCTTTAAACGCTATTTGATGCCTTATTTTTCATTTTGAGGCAATTCTAATCAAGATTTTGGAAATGGAAATCCAAAAATTTCATATGGAAAATATATATTTGAACTCATGTTTTGCAGTCATCACCTTAAAAATGTTGCGTATACATCAGATTGTATAATATCTAGCATGGTTTCAAATTGCGGTTCACATCAACAATTGCGGCCGCAATATTGCTGTTGCAATAGCTTCTGCAACGACATTGCACCACATTAGCAGGGTGATCTTCAATCACGTGTTATGACCGAATCAGGCACCACATCAGACCATTTTAGCTACCGCCGCAGCCAAATTGACTCACAAACGACTCGCCTCGGCCATGTTCATTCAAATAAAAAATCCAAAATCTACTTCAGATCTAAAGAAAAATATGACCTTTAAGCCTCGCAATAGTACATGTCAAGCCCCTCCCTACTAACACTGTAAATGAAAGGTATATGTAAAAAATTATACTAAAATGGATATTTTTATAGTTTGTGTAAATGTAAACTTATTTCACGCCGGAATGCGCGTCATACCGACTGCAATATCCACAACCGCAACGACTGCAACCATGGTATCTAGTACAACGGTGCTATGGAGAAGGAATGAAAACCCCAACTCCAGTCTCTCAAGTGTGCCATTCAAAGATGACATTACATAAGAATTCAGTAAAATATTAATGTGAATTTTGCCGAGTAATCTTCATCAAGAAGCTGCATTACGTCAAGCACAATTTCTACAACATGAGCTGCATCTGCTGCCAATGTGAGATTGATATTGGTGCAATTTAAAACCATCATTTGAATCCCCTTTTCTGAACTTTAATTGTGTATAGTTTAAGGCCTTACAATTAGAGGATTCAAATAATGGAACATTATCACAAGTAGGAACAACTGAAGTAAACAAGTGCACAATTCATAAGTTCGATAAAGTAAAAAGGTGAATAACCAAGCCTTCTAGTCACTGAAAATTGTGATTAATCATTGTTTTATTGATGTTGTTGAAACTTAAGCCAATATCCTCTCACCATTTTCGGCAGGTGGATACTAGGATAATTTAGTTCATATTTGATTCACAATAAAATCTATTAAACGACCTAAATGACTGTAAGAAGATCCACCCTCTAACAAAGTTTTCCTACTCTTTTCACTCATCTCTTTCACTTTCTTTCTGACCTCTCCATCCTTTTCCAACACATTCCTTATTCCTCTCTCAATCTTGTCAGCAGTTACAAGATAGTTAGGCTCACCATTGTACTCCACTCTATAATCTAACACAATCTCCACAGCCATCTTCAGCTCACACACCAATTGAAAAGCATTAGTCTGTTGTTCGGCGAAGAGCGGCCATGTGGCTATGGGCACACCAAAATATATGCTCTCGAGTATTGAATTCCAGCCACAATGGGAAACAAATCCTCCCGTGGCTGGGTGGGCCAATATTTGAGTCTGTGGAGCCCATCCAATGACCCTTCCGTTCCCTGCTGTCCGATCTAAAAATCCTTCGGGTAAAACCAAGCCCAATTCAGTAAGAGAGTAATCAGAGGGTGCAACCATGGCGACGCCCTTTGGTTTGGGTTTACGAAGAGACCATATGAAATGGACGCCACTATCCTCAATAGCACGTGCGATCTCCTTAATCTGATCCTCATCGAAAGTACCCCTAGTCCCAAAGCAGAGGAAAACTACGGAGGAAAGAGGTTGATCATCAAGCCACTTGATGATATCATCTGAACCAACGGTTCCCTTGGTGTTTGGCTCAGGGTTTATAATGGGTCCTGCCGGATAAATAACCGGTAAACCAGCTAGATCAGGGTGAGAGAAAAAGGATTGAACCGCATGGGATTCTAGCTCTTCAAATGAATTTACTATGATGCCATTAGCTTTCTTGAGGCCACCAGCATAGTTCATAAAAAAGGATTCCCATTCCTTGTTTAGCATGGAACTGGGCAGCGAGTATATAGGAACCGAGTTGGCGAAAGTTGGTATGGCCAATTCAGTCTGCTGCTGCAACTGAGTCGAATCTACGTTGTCTCTTTCACGGATAGTGTGAATATGAAGATTTGAACCAAGGGAAGCAACACCGGAAGTGAAGAAGACAAGCGTAGGGACTGAAAATTCTTTGCCAATATCAATCATGTTTGTAAAGAACATGTCAACAACAAAGGATGTGAGGGTTCCATGTTGTTCTCTAGTAGTGAGATTAGAGACAGCTTGTTTGACGTTTGGTTTCTGAGCTTCGAGGAAAGCCATCATTCTGGAATTTGGTTCGATGTTTGGGGGAAGAGAAACTTCTGGAAGGTTGATGATGTCGAGAGAATCGGAGGTGGGAAGGGATTTAGTGTTAACATCTGATTGTGTTGTGTATGGGAGTTTCATGACTAAGACAGTTATTCGGAGGCGGTTATCACAGTTGGTTAGAAGCTTCGCAAACTCAAGGGTGGAATCTAGATGGCTCGGACCGGGAAAAGGGATAAACACAACTTCTGCTTTCTTCATCTTGGAGCACAGGATATACCCTTATTCTGTAAGTTACTGTTTTTTGAATTGTTCTTTGATATACTTGTTTATTTATATAGGAAACAGGAGTAGAGGAAACTCTCATTTTCATTAGGATTAGTCAGTGTAGAAATTCTAGAGGCGTGTGTTAAGACATCATTACTTTTCTTTTTTGATATGAATTGTGCTGTCACCGTTACTAATACTATAATATATGGTTTACATTACATTTTATAACTTTCATTTTTACTTTATAATTATTATCGATGCTACGTATTAGTGTCACACCTTCTAATTATAGACTAATAGAATGAATACAACTGAAATCACTAATTTAAATACATGTTTAGATTGACGGTGAGTTTTGTATAATCACACGTACTATTTAAACAAAAACCATTTTGCATTGTGAGGTCAAATTCATTGAAGTTTCAAACAAGACTAAGTACGGAATCTTAGAGTTGGAAGTAATGTCATGGCTTTGCTGGCTGGTATGAAATGTCAATTTACGTGGAATGAAAGTCACGTGAGATTCACATGTTTGTCTTTATATTATGGGGACAATGGATGCATGGGTGGCGGCTATTGGCTATTTTAATTCAATATTACTATTGTGCATGTATTGGCTGTGGAAAATTATTCAAAAAATCATAATATGTGGTTTGTGGACATGTGTTTGACTAAGGACAATGCAATGCAGTGCAGTGCAGGCTACCTCACTTTTATTCCACATAATTGCCTTCCTATACTAGTCAGCAAAGCCATGGCATCACTCCTAGGCTGAATTTACAAAATCATCACACGGCAATTATATTTTATTGCAACTTTAAAGTGCATTACTTGCTAAAGTTAAGGTGGCACGGTGAAATTCCATCAAACTCGTCGTTAATCTAAATATGCACTTAAACTATTCAAGTTTGCTCTCTTTTTCAAAAGTGATTTTAGTTGTACCCATTTTATTCATTCTTAATTAAAAGGTTATAATACATACAAAGACACGACGCAATAATAATTGAAAAAACAAAGTAATGCAATGTAAACCATGTATGTTTCTAATAGTTTACTGTTTGACAAGGACATACATCAAACACCAATAACCATACTAATAATTGTCTACATTATTTCTATGTCTATGTAACAAAAAGAAACATCAAAGAACAATAGAAAACGCAGTCACTCAAGCTGAGTAAGTGCATATCCAGTATGAAGAAAGCAGAAGTGGTGATTATCCCTTCACCTGGTGTTGGCCATCTAGTTTCCACACTTGAGTTCGCGAAGCTTCTAATCAACCGTGATAACCGTCTCCGAATAACTGTCTTGGTCATGAAATTTCCACACACAACAGAAACAGATATCTACACTAAATCCCTTCCCATCAACGATTCTCTTAACGTCGTCGATCTTCCAGAATGTTCTCTTCCCCCAAACTCCAATATAACTTCAGGCATGGTGG
>Ga0315913_1011227_pt1 | contig 10162 bp, 9 predicted proteins | sample MpolsnodulesMG_FD_207736 | JGI IMG/M metagenome (GOLD analysis project Ga0315913, IMG submission 207736) | Medicago polymorpha root nodule microbial communities from Los Angeles, California, United States - small nodules | ecosystem: Host-associated > Plants > Roots > Nodule | place: USA...
TAGTTCTAGAAGGAAATAAAAACATATTAAATCTAATTAAAATAAACTTAAATATTAAATAAAAGACACTAATTTAATGACTAATTATTGACTCATCAGAAAGCAAGTTCTTAATCTCCACCACTAGGTCCTCCTCCCACGCTAACAAACGACGCCTCCACCCTTAAGCCTCCCCATCTTCACCCCAACCTAAGGCGTGTATCGCGCCCACCGTTAGATCTTGGTGAATTGATAGATCAAACAACCTCCTAAATCTCTCCATGAACGTGACCGTCCCTACCCAACAATCCGACCAAAAGTAAGTATTAAAACCGTTACCTATATGTTTTGAAATATTCTCTTCAAACCAACTCCTACCCTCGACTCCTATCCCCTCACGAATTTTTACAATTTCCTTCCACCACACTGACCCCATCCTACCACCCTCTCTAAGCTGCCCTCTCTCATCTCCATAACGGGACAACAACACCTTATACCACAAACTGTCTCTGTCCACTAAACACCTCCAACACCATTTTGCCAAAAGAGCAATGTTAAACTCCTTCAACCTCCATACCCCCAAACCACCAACCTCCTTACTCATGCAAATAGTATTCCAGTCAACCCAAGCAATTTTCCTATTTTCCTCACCCCCACCCCAGAAAAAGTTAATTAAAATAGATTCAATGGAAGAGATTATACCCGCGGGAACTCTGAAAAAAGAAAGGGCCTAAACAGGAAGTGAAGACAGGACAAATTTAAGGAGTATTAAACGGGCCCCATAAGAAAAATTTCTACTTTTCCACTCAAACAGTCTAGATTTTAAACGGTCAATAACCATATCCCAAAAATTCAAGCATCTAGGATCCCCGCCAATAGGAAGGCTCAAGTACAAAAAAGGAATGCGACCAATTTTACAAGACAAGATTGAAGCAGCTTCAGACAACTAAGAATCTTCAATGTTAATGCCAAATAACATACTTTTGTGATAATTTACCTTCAACCCTAACATGTTTTCAAAAAGAACCAGAACAGCCCTCAAAGCTTTAACATTCGTCCAACTCTTACCACCTATCAGGAGAGTATCATCCGCGAATTGCAAGTGGGAAAGCATAGTGGGAACCTGCACCCCAACCAAGAAACCTGTGAAAAGGTTCAGATTCACCTATATAATCATCAAAACGTTCAGTCCTTATGCTGCGATAAGAAAAAGAAAAGGAGAATGCGGGTCTCCCTGACGCATACCCCTTTTCAATTGGAACTCTTCAGTTGGACTTCCATTTACCAAAACCGAAGCAATAGCAGTACTAACACATTCCTTAATCCACTTGCGCCAAAACATTGGAAAAGACATTCTTCCCATCACATCATCCAAGTATCCCCAGTCCACAGAATCATATGCCTTTTCAAAATCAACTTTAAACAGTAACATCTCTTTTTGCATCTTGTGAGCTTCATCGACCGCCTCATTAGCTATAAATATCCCATCAAGTATTTGCCTATCCTTAACAAAGACTGACTGGGTCTCTGAAATCACTATTCCCATCACTTGCCTCAAACGATTAGCCAACAACTTCGCTAAAATTTTATACAAGCACCCACCAAGGCAATGGAGCGGAAATCATTCAGGCATTGTGGGTTGTCAATCTTAGGAATAAGAGCAATAAAGGTGTTATTTATTCCTTTCGACAGGCGACCGTTACGATGCAAATCCAAAACAAACCGCATAAGATCATTCTTCAACTTTGGCCAAAAATCTTTGATAAAACCCAAAGGAATGCCATCCCGCCCAGGGCTTTTGTAGCTATCACAATCCCAAACAGCCGCCTTAACTTCATCCTCTTGAAACGGGCATGTCAACGTAGAACCATTAGCAAAAGATAATCTACGAAATTGTAAATCATCCACCGTTGGCCTAATACAATCTTGCGCTTGAAAATGGTTTTGGAAATGACTAAACACTGCCTGCCTAACATTTGTCAATCCCTCAACAACAATGCCACCCACTGTCACAGATGAAATGGCATTTCAACGGCGTTTTCCTGACATGATAGCATGAAAATATTTTGAATTTGCATCTCCCTCCCGAAGCCATAAAAGTCTTGATTGTTTCCACGAAATGCTAGCATTAGCCCTAGAAAAAAAAATGAAGCTCAGCTGATAAGTCATGTAATTCGGTCACTTCTTCCTCAGATAAGACATCCACCTCTCCCTTAGAATCCAACATATCAATTTGAGTTTTTAAAGTAAGAATCTTTCCTGGTAGATTATGGGTATGAGTTAAGTGCCAATTGTTAAGGGATGGCTTTCATTAACCTATTTTGGCTCAAAGGCTACCGGTTCGATCCTCACTAACCACTCCTTTTGATTTTTACTCAGTAAAAGTGTTAATATAAATGATAAAAAAATCCAAAATGAAAAGGTTGGGACTTGATCCCGCAAACAATAAAACAATTGTTTTTTCCGCTGTGCCATACTCAAAATCTTATCATTATAGCTCTATGTTTTTTATTAGTAGTATTATAACAGCCACTGGGCCACGTAAAACAGGAAATTTGGGGCCCAGAAAATGTGAGGTCCGACACCATAGAGTTGGTTGCACCCAACTAGGCCGGGCCTATGCGCAATCGAAATCTTATCATAATAGTTCTATGTTTTGAGTTATGCTCTTTAGCCAAATGGTTTTGCTCATTCCCAAGTGAAATTCCATTTTTACCCTTACGTAGGTTAACTCACGTAGCGTGAGTTAACTCACGCCAGTTATGATGTTACCGTGACTTAAGTCACGCGACGTTACTTAAGTTAGTTAAGAGCAGCACAGTAACACAGAATCTCTATTTTCCAACTTCTCCAAACACGAAAATTTCACCCCCAAATCTGAATTTCACCATTCTTGCGCCATTCAAACCAAATTTCGTCCACAATATCAAGTAAGTGATTATTATCCTACTTCTTTGCATTATTTTGGTTCAAATTTTTGTAGAAATTGAACATTTTTAGGTTTTTTAAAATTTTGCTTGCATGTTTGTTGTGATGATTGTTAGTGATGAATTAACTTAGGAATTGTTGTTTAGATGTTGTTCAGGGTACAATGTGGTAGTTTAGGGTTTAGAAATTGTTAGATTACATAGTTGTTTGAAAATTGCACACTACGTGTTCGGTAAAATGCCTCAATGATATTTTTTTATTTATGGATTGTTAGTGATGTAAGTAGTTAGAATTATGTTTGTTAATGTTGATTATAGTTAATTTGACTGCAATGTGGTAGTTTATGGATTCAAATGACACTGTCGACATTATAGTGTTGTTGTTGTATTATTAAAGATGACACATGTGTTGCTGTCAAAATTATGTGCAGATATGTTAAAGATTTTTTGTTTTTTGTGCAGATATGTCTGAGCAGGAGAGGACTGACAGACTTAGGTTAGGGAGGCCTGCCCCTACTAGTAGTGCACGGAGGGAGAAGCAAGCACTAGTAGGGGTCCATCTCAGACGGTGGACCCGACACTAGTAAGCCTCCAGAGGGTCGAGGTCGATGGAGAGTGGGGGACACGAGACTTGCTAGGGTTGATGCCGCGGGGGGATCGACGTTACAGACGGGTCCATCCCAGACGGTGGACCCGACACAACACCAGCATGAGCAGCATTATCAGGAGCAGGCGTATCAGGAGCAGCGTGGATTTCAGCCCGGTTATCAGTATCAGGAGGGGTATGAGTATCACCAGGGGTATCAAGCTCAGTTTCACGAGGGGTATAAGCCTGAGCAGCCTCCTCAGCAGCAGTATGTCGAGCCTCCTCAGTAGCAGCAGGATGAGCAGCATCCTCAGCAGCAGAAGCCTGAGCAGCATCCTCAGCAGCATGCAGAGGCTGGTATGGAGGATGAGGATGGGGGCTTTCCAGGGGGGCCTTACGACTTGTCTCTTTTACCGGACTTCTGTAAACACGTGGCATACAAGCTTTGGAACGATAAAACAGTAAGTATAATTGCTTTATTTAATTTAATGATATTTTACTATTATGTCAAGTTTATTTTTAACGTAGAATATTCATAGTTTATTATTATGTCAAGTTTATTTTACGTAGAATATTTTATGTTTATTTCATGTTTATTTTACTTTTTTTTTTTTTTTGTATTTCAGTTGCAAGCGGATCGTAAGATGAATGTCGTCTCGCACGGGAGGAAACTTAAGCTTTCTGTCTTGTCACTTCCGTTGCCGGTAGAAGATAATCCTTGGTTCTGGGAACCGGTGGATAGATCCGGTCTAAGGCCCCTTCTTCTGACTGGGTATGGCAACATCTCCCACAGGTTAATGTGCGCTATGGCTGAGAGATGGCATCAGGAGACCAGCAGCTTCCATCTGCCTGTTGGGGAGATGACCATCACACTGGATGATGTTGCTTGTCTTCTAGGCATCCCCGTCGCTGGACGGCTCATTCAGAAGGATGATTTAGATCTTGATGATGGTGTAGAGCTGATGGTGACTCACCTATTGTTTCCAGTGGAGAACGCGATGGAGCAGACGAGTAATAATTTAGGTGCCTTTGTCACTTACACGGCCCTGAAAGAGCGTTATGAGCACCTGTTGAATAGGTGTAAACATTTGCTGGGGGAGGATTTATCAGAGGAGGAGGAGCTGAGTCATATTAGGCCCGCCTGTGTCAAGGTGTTTTTGTTGCTCTTGCTTGGCTACACCCTTTTTGCCGGCAAGAACAACAAAACCATTAATCTGTTGTGGATGCTTGCGATTTGGGATTCGGCTAACATAGGCATGTGGTCATGGGGCGCGATGGGACTTGCTTTCTTGTATGAGCAGCTGAATCTTGCCTCCAGCTCACATGTTGGCTCCGTTGGTGGTTACATGAGCTTGCTTGTGGTAATATATTTTTTTCTTCTTTTTTAAGTTAAACGTAAATGTATAGTTTCTTGTATGACACTTCTGTGCTGATATAGATTTGTCTCTTTGTGTTTGCAGGGATGAGTTATAGCTCACTTCAGACATGTGGTTCCGAGGTCGAGATATCAAGATTACGAACGGGAGAACCCGTATGTGGGTAGATGGAGACCTCAAAGGGGGTTTAAACATGCTGATCACTTTAGAGGCTTGTTGGATTCGATGGAGCATTGTCATGTTACCTGGAGGCCGTATGAGCACTGACAAGACGTGACGCCTTTTCAGGACGTGTGCTGGTACTCCGGATGGATCATGGCTGGGAAACAAAAGATGGTGCGTCACTTGCCCGAACGGGTTGTGAGGCAGTACGAATATGTTCAGAAAGTTCCCCGACCTCCTACTACGATTATGCCTCTTGCCCCAGTAGATGTGGATGTTGCCTTCTTGGAGTTTGCTCTGCATGTCGTTCCCTAGCAGCAGAGGGGTCACCAGGTCCCGGACGACGAGCCTTGGAAACATTCAGATAGGTACATTAGGTGGTTCTACCGTGTATCCCATCCTCTTATCGTCAACCCTGCTCCAGAGCCTGACATTGTCATGCTGAGACCTGTCTACCAGGATATTCTTGTTGACCAGTACTGGGCCAGACATCCTCCCGATCCATTGCAGGTCATTAGCAGCATGAAAGACAAAATGGAGCATGCGATGGAGATTCCAGAGGTGGTTTCAAATCCACTCTTCTTCAGCATTTTGGAGGGCCTCCAGACCGAGTATAGCGTGTTTGACCATCAGCAGGTTCTATGGAGGAGGTCTAGGAGTCATAGTCCACAGGTCCAGCAATAGTGTCTTATTTTATGACTTGTTTTTTTTTTTAATGTCTTTTTTGCTATTTGTAGTATTTTTCTTGACAGTTTGGTTGTATGATATTTACATTTGCGCGATTGCGCCTCTTTATGACATTTGAGTTAATTTCCTTTAAAATTGCATTTCTAAATTATGATTGAATGAATGCACGTTCTCTAAATTATGAGTTTTGGTTGAATGAATGAATGGTTGTTCCTATGTATGAACGAACGAAGGAACGAAGCTAAACAGGGAACAAGGCAGTGACCACTGCCTGCCTGTTCTGGTGCGCACAGAACCAACGTGAGTTAACTTACGCTAGTGTTAACACTAGCATGATTTAAGTCACGTGGCAGTTTGTACTTAAGTCATGTAAGGGTAAAAAGGGAATTTCATTTGGAAATGAGCAAAAACGTTTGGGTAAAGAGCACTACTCCTCAACAGGGCTCATCAAATGCTCACATGCCTTTCAAATATCTTAAAACATCCTTATGAGATCATAGCTCTCGATCACTGTAGTTCAGGAGTTATAAACTAATCCTCTTGGGAGTTTATGACCGATGTCTGGATCGGGAGATAGGATCCGATATGTCAAACTGCATGCCAAAACATAATGCAGAGTACACAGTTTGTGTGAAATCTCTACTACTTGTGAGATGGTGGCTTTAGTGTCATCCGTAACACGTCGACGACGACCCTCTTTAAGAGGAGGATTAGCTTCAACACGCTCTCTATGTACGGAGCTGTGTTGGCCCTACTGTCAAGTTTCAATAGAGGCGGTTAAATTTGAACATAAAATCTTATGCGTGCTATCCAAACCTTTTATCACTAGATCAATCCTCGTAGAACTTCTTTCCATACTTTTTGATATAAAGAAAAATGAAATTGAAAGTGCGCACAATCTTTTTATTCCCTTGCTAACTCATTCTCAAGCGTGAAGTGATTGAATTGTAATTCTTGAAACATAATCTGTGCATTTCTTTCAATGACTCCAAAATTATTCCAAGCAATAACATACCAATGAATATAAAGTTGAGAGTTTAATTCCTGGGCATTTCTAAAACAATTTTTTTGGCACATTTTTTTAACATTTTTAAGAAATTTGAAAGTTATATTTTTTTCATTTTAAAAAGTATATAAAATTTCATAGGAACACACTTTCCCATCCTTTACCATGTTAATAATTTCATGGGAATATTGGATGTTGTGCAAAGTTATTTCATTTCAAAAATCAATCTTGTAATAAACATATGTATATTCAATCTCCACTAATGTATTCTCAACAATGTAATTCTTAAACCTTCAAACAATTTTTACTTGATAAAAAATGAACACTTATATTTTAAAAACAAAACTTTTATTTATAGATTTCTTAATCATTCATCATGGAACCAGGCACGGATCTACGGCCAACCTATTGGAGGCAGCTGGCCTCACTTTTTAAATATTTTATCATTAATAATTAGTGGTTTTTATCTTTCACCCCCACAACATATTTTGAGTTGCCCCACTGTTTGAGAAACAAAACACTTTCATGATAATTAGGATACCTTGTCTCATGAATAGAGAACTTATAAAAGGCTGTATTGAGATGCGACATGAGTAGTGGTGCTTCAAATAAGAAATAAGGTGCTTCTGTATTAATGTGGATGCGAAAAATAAATCAAATCCTCCCACACATCATACCCACATTATGAGAGATTTTTTTTATTTATGGAATTCATGGGGTTTGATAATCAACTTTAAAATTATGGTCATGTTTTTCTTAAGGGGTATTGTTTGAATAAAATCAAAATTTATTTTGGAAGTACAAGTCAAACAAACACTTATTAAAGTAATAAATGCATCTCTTTCTAAAAAAAAAGAACTCTCTTAGATTTTTTAAACAATGTTCTTAAGACATTTGTTAGCATTTTTTTTACATAAACTATTTTATAGCGAACAATTTTCTAATCAAAATAAATTAATTAGTAATCTTTTAAAAATGTTGGTGGAAATTAGAAAGTACTATATTGTTTATGGGATGATGTATTTATTTCTAAAGTTAGCATTATCTTGCTTGTGCCAACTACTAAAATTGTAAAAAGACATGTAGAGAACAATAGGAGTATTTACTATATATGATTTTGCTCCCGTAAGTTTAAATTACTAAATCCGTCACTGCATGGAACACGGTTAGCAAAACTCATTTCAATAAATTAGGAATATTATACCCAATAAAGAGAGCTTGTTATTATAGTGCCTAGGGCTCAACTTGAAAAGAAGAAAAGAAAAGAGAAAAACACGGAAAAAACCAGAAGAGAATTCGTGACGTGCAAGTAGGGGTGGGAATGAGCGGGGTCGAGTCGGACTTTGCTTAAATAGGTTAGACCTAGTTGAAAAATCTAAGGCCTAAGCCTTGGCCTTTTTATCTGTCAAAGGCTTTATTTTAAGTCTGGCCTGACATTTTTAAAAGTCTGGTCTGACCTATTTGTCTTTTAAAAGCCTGGTTTGTGTTACAAATTTCAAAAAAGAGTCTGTTCATCAATTTTTTTTCCTTTCAATTTGTGCAACGTACTTAATATAGAGAAAAACATTAATTAGATACAAATGGAACTAATGAAACACAATTGTAAAATTTATAGATGGATAACAACTCAAGAATAATCACGTCTGATAACAACAAGGATTTCAAACTTAATCTAATAACCATACTTAACTTTAGGCATATCAGTAGCAAGCCTTAACAGTTCACACAAATATATAATAATAATAATAATAATAATAATAATAATAATAATAATAACAATAATAATAATAATAATTATTGTGGTATGAGAATATGAATGATCAGTAATTCTTTTTGATATTTATAAATATAAATAATAAATATGAAAAAATGCAATATACTCGTATACGGGCCGGCCTGATAGGCTTGATAGGCTTTTTTATAAGCCTAAGCCTGACCTAATTAAATTAATAGGCTTTTTAAAAAGCTGAAGCTTGACCCATTTATTAAACGAGTTAGGCCGAACCGAGCTTTTAGTAGGCCGAGCTATAGGCCCCTGACGAACAACCTGACCTATTCCCACCCCTACGTGCAAGCTTATCGGATTGCTTTGCTTCCACTCTCGTAACGTGTTTGCACAAGTTAACCGCTCCTTAATCTCAAGGAAAAGCTTGTGTGAAAGAAAAAGTTCAAAAGTCCCTGTTGATAACTTAATTTATACTAAATCAAAATATATAAGCTTACTTAGTCAAATACAATTTAGACCACCAAAACCTGATAATTTTTATCACTCTTTTCTTATGAAATTTTTTTAAAGAGAAAGATGATGCTCTGGTCTAAGGTAAGGTTCGAACTTGAAGAAGGTTTACAAGAGTGTTTAGATTTATCCCTCTTCAAAGACACTAATAAGACACAAGTGGATTTTTTTTAATCACTATACAAATGTGTTTGATCTCATAAATAGTAAGTATTAAACAGAACAACACAATGCAGAACAACTCGTAACAAACTTTTATGATATTGAATAACTTTTTGTCTTAAATGATTTTTGGTGGACCAAAGACTATTTTGTTATTTTTAAAAATGTGTATGTGAGACAAAAAATTGTGTTTAGTTTTGCGAAAGACAATAATTTCAATTTTACAATTCAAACATGTAGAATTGGAGTTGTCACATAATGTCCATATTTTTTATTAACCGATCAAACACATCATAAATCTATCCTTCCCACTTTTCCATTATTGGAATAAGAAAGAAAAAAAAAACTCTAACTAAACAATTGGTTTCACTTGTATAATGAACTCAATCAAATGACAAATTATTTAAAAGAACGTGACTTTGATTTGTTATCGAAACAATTTTTCTTAAGAGATAAACTTTAAGACTCCATTCAAAAAACGAGAGATAATAAAAAAGAATAGGTACTCAACTTTAATTCTGAGAATAATTTCTTCTTACTTTTGTTAATTTAATTTTGGAATTACACTTCCTTTAAGCAATTACCAATATTCTCTTCCACAACCATATATAAATATATTTAGAAGCAGCAAAATCATTAGACGCTTAATTATATGTAGAAACAACCTGCACAAATTAAGTTGAAGTTTTCCACGATTTGATGTTTGGACTCTTCTGGCTGAAAAATGATAGAAAAAAATGACCAAGAATTCCACCTTTCTCTATCAAGGTGCGTTCCAATTTCCGCACAAGACAACCGATCATACGTGCCCTATTCAACGACTTCGGTCAATTCAAACTGATATACAAGAGTACAATACTATCTACCTACGTCAACTCTATACATTCACCTTCGTACCATTACCAAGGTTGAGTACAGAATTCAACTTTGGAGAACCAAATTAAAAAATAAAACTCCTTCCGTCCTATAATTTAAATTAGGTTATTTATATTGAAACGGAGGGAGTAACATATACCTAAAATTTCTTTACACTTTTGATTT
>Ga0315913_1011229_pt1 | contig 10160 bp, 9 predicted proteins | sample MpolsnodulesMG_FD_207736 | JGI IMG/M metagenome (GOLD analysis project Ga0315913, IMG submission 207736) | Medicago polymorpha root nodule microbial communities from Los Angeles, California, United States - small nodules | ecosystem: Host-associated > Plants > Roots > Nodule | place: USA...
TCAGCTGAAAAAGTATACCTATCTCACCATGCAGAAAGATTCTTGGCTCATGAGGATAATGCGAGTGAGACAAAAAGATGGTCTCTTCCGATATAAAGCAAGAAATCTATAGATGGGTCACGAGTTAATTATCCTCTTTAATATAAACCCATTTGAATTTAGTATTTTTCAGCTATGTCAAATGAGGCTTTTCACAATGACTTCATAGAATACTTCATGTATATTTAAGACAGGAAAACCCGAGTTAATTTTGCCCCAACAATGTCAAAATTGTAAAGGCTTCAGCATCATAATATGAAAACCTAACCTTTAATGCTACCAAGAATAATCAGTTCACCAAGAACATCCCTGAACTTGGTCAGGATAAGCCTTTCCTGCTCTGCATAAACAGCAGTGTATCCATCAGAGTTGGAAGACTTTTGAATCATGTTCTGATAAGTATTGTCAATTGCAACTCCATTTGCAGAACCATTACCGAAAAACATCCCATCCTGTTCATCACACATCAATTTAAGTGTTTCTGGTGACAGTGGCCTATTATGAATGTCAATATCAACTGCCTCTGCTACATCTTTATTTGCATGATTCTCCGAAACAGGCTTGACAACATCTCTACTGTCTTGCAGCAATTGAGATGATGAAGCAATAGAAGCTTCATATTTCTCGGTCTCTATTTTCCTAGCAGCTTTCCCTCTCATTTCTGGAAATTTGAAAAACAATTACAATGTCAGTCTGTCTCACAGATCAAATGTGTGAAAAAGTAGGGAACAGGTGAAAAGATAGAGAATAGAAAATAAAGACAAATATTGAAGTTCAAAAGAACACTTATGCTTACTTAAATAAATGTCCTAGCAGCATAAAATTTGGAAAGTTTGCAAATGAAAACAAAAATATTCTCAATCATCCACCACAAAGTAGATACATCAAATTACTATAAGATTAATATAGAGTGTTCATCCATGTGTTAGTCAAAACCTGCATTTGTCTTTGCAGCTTCTTTGGAGAGAACAACTAAAAGTGAGCAAAGATTTTTCACATTCTGTGTCTGGAGGATATCAGCCAACACAGACCTTCAACAGGAAATATTGTTAATTTCGAATTTTTAGCTAACCTAATGATTGAAAAAAAATCACATACCTGAGTTTAGGTCTTGAAATTCTTTTATAGGCAGTGTCGGAAACAAAGGAAGCTGACAGGGATAAGGGAGATGAAGCTATAGGATCAAGTTCCTGATTAAAATTCAAGATAGCGTAAAAGATATTAATTACAATCGGATGTCAGAACATGGAGAAAACTGATATTGATAGCTAAATTAATAGGGAAGTAGCAAGGAAATTGATGGTACCAAGGGATTAAAATAGAACTAAGAAGTTGATGAATGCGGGGTGCAGTGATTATTTATATGACAATGTTATAGCCTTATTAGTTTCACATTGATTTTAAATCCAAACATAGTGAATTTGAATGGTGACCCTACAACAGAAAGAGTAACTAAATTATTATTAAATAGATCCAAGGAAACCGTATCAATAATGCAAAGAAGCACCTGTTGGTGTTGAGCAGTCATGCTAACAGTTTGATCTGTGAGTGATTTGCCAGAAAAACTTTCCTGGATTTTTCTCTTCTTGGGTGTTATATGGGTCCCAGAGATGGAGGGTCCAAGTCCAACTGCTCCATTAATGGCAGCATTAGTTGCCTGTCTGATTTGAACTAGACTACACTCTTCTTGTAAAACCATTCTCCATTCGTCACTTCCTTCAAAATTCTTGCAGTCAATGCATTTACAATTTTCAGAGCAGAGGTCGTTGGCATGGAAACACTCACAATACTTCTTAAGGCAACCTTTCTTGCAGTGACATCCTTTATTGTGCCTTCCTATCAATTGAATTTCAGACACTTCCTCCTGAGTTTGTTCAAGACATTTAAATGGCACCACAAGTAAGCTAAAATATCAGCCAACTCCATAGTAGTTATTAACAGCACCAAATCTTAGCTGAAAATTCTGATGCAAAACGCCAACTATAAATACATGAGGGAGTTAAATTGAACTACTAACCATAGAAACTTCTGGTTTTTGCGGACTGCTTGCAATTTTTGGTCTGAAAGCATTTGGATTTTTTTCCAGTGTCATTCTAATTGCCTCCTTTCGGGCAGCCTCATTGTTCAGATTATTATGACAATTTTGACAGTTGCAACCATCACAATAGATCCCAGCCGCATAGCACTCGCAGTACCTTGCAGTTGCAAAATTAGCTATTGTTATAAAGAAAGTGCACGGTCATGTGACGAAGTACCCTTGATGAAAGTTTTTCATACAGAGAAGCTAAAGGACTTACAATTTAAGGCATTTGGAATTTTTGCAGTTACATCGTTTTTGCTTCTTTATAGTGTTGTCCTTTAACCCTGCTTTATTTTGAGACTTTGATCTAGGGCTAAGAGACTCGTTTCTAAGGAAAACAAATGCATTCAAACACAACAAAATGAAAATTAGTAGAGTAAGAGTTCTTACCGTGAAGCAAAATTCAATCATAGAGTAAGAGATAAAACAGTCTTTTTGAAGAGGACCATATAAATGGACAGATGAAATGATCAATATATTTTTATTGGCAAGTTTAGGTCACTTTCCTTTCCTGTTATAAAAACTAATAAGATTTGGTGATTGCCTAGTTTAGTGGCAAATTTATAATACATTTTTTCCCAAAAATGCAATCATTAACCAACCTCAGAATGATGCTCAGATTACATTCAGATACAAGCAAACCAAGTTCTATTTTTAAACATGGAAGAAAAATGTAAAAAACATATATGATTAGTGAAATGAATTATTGACTTAAATTGGTAGGAAATCCAGACTTTCATCCCTGATGCTCTTTACATTAGTGCTTATGTGACCATCCATATCTTTAAAAATTCTCCAAGAATCATGCTTTTCGCACATCTAATCAAATTATAGACAAGAGCCCTTGTCTTCAAATAGAAGCTAACTTCCAGCATAAGCCTTATGTTTCTTATACTAAAATTCCAAACATACATCCCTAATACATCCAATTCTACGTTCTAAATTATGTAGCATTAACACTTCATATGATTTGTCAAAAAAAAAAAAACTTCATACGAAAAGTGTCTGGTGTTCAATATGCATCAACACCAACACAACGTGTAGTTAATTAAATTTCTTCATTTTAAAAAAAAAAATATCGCTGTCAACATGTTTTTCGTACACTAACATTCTTATCATTAAATTAAATGCAACACAATCCATAAGTTCTAGCTCAACTAGAAAAATGCCGAAATTGTTAGGTTGAACATCATGACCGAGGTTCGAACCCCGACACGTTCACTTGTGTGTGGGTTTAAAATGACTTCATCATTTCGTCTATCTACCAAAAATAAATAAAATGCAACATAAAGAAAAAAAATCAAAACGCTATTTTTCACTTTTCTATTATATTATCATTTATTTTTTAAATTCAATTCTTAAGAATGCTTACAGCGCTTGAAACCTCTTCACCGGAAGCTTTGGTGTGGAGTACGGTAATCGATGAAACGGCGTAACTAACTGCTGCGGTCGCGGTGATTGAAAATGCGGCATCACCGGCGGAGACTGTGACGTTCTCTGCTGCTGCCACTGTGGTGGTGATTGTTTCCACGGCCGTCTCACTGGTGACTGAAAATCCAAATGCATTTGCACCGGAGGAGGCAAATGCGACGGCACCGGAGGAGGCAAATGCGACGGCGCCGGTGGTCGTGGAATGGTTTGTGACAGGGACTGCGGCGTCGGTGGCGACAATGTCAGGTACGACGGAGCTCCACATGCGGCAGCGAAATCCAATTGCCGCGCAAATTTCCGATTAGCTAAATCCAGCGTCGTTTCGCTCTTCTCCATCAACGTTTCTTCTTAAACCTGCAAAAAACAACTCAACGATGAACCAAAAACGATCTCGTTAAGCTTCGATTTCAAATCACAATGTGTGAATCTTAACGAATCACCACTTCGAATTGAGTTTTCGAAACATATGAAGAAAAAAGAAACTTTACCTGTGCGTTACGGATTGTAATTCTTGAAGCAAGAAATCGACTGAGAGAAAATTATGGTAATCGATGAGACGAAAACATGCAGAGAATGAAATTTCCGGTGTGACGAGAAAGATTGGGGGCGGAGAACAATCGCCGGAGAGTTTGTTGCGGTGAAAATTCCACCGTGGGAGTGGAAGTGGTAGTGGTTAGTGTCACTTGTTTTTTCTCGAGGTTTTGAAAATCTCCTCTATATATACGAAAACAAATTACTACTAAAGGTATTAAACTACCCCTAAACCAATTATTTTGTACTTTTTTTTACCTTTTACGGCTACAGCTATAGAAGGGTAAAACAGACATTTTATAGTGGTCTTACGATTTAAAATCACTCCATTTTAATTTAGCTAGTTTCTTCCATGTTCGTCCAAAAGTCAACACTGCAGTGATAGTATCTCTAAAGGGCAAAAATTATAGTATTTCTTATGAAAAGCTACTTTAATTCAAAATTGAAATATGCATGTTGATGCTCGTTTCCTCTCTACCTTTGCATCCGCTTTCCTCACTTTCCTCTTTGTCATATCTCTCTCTTCTCTCATCAATTTTTTTCTCCCATCTTCACACAATTCGTCATCTTCTTGAATAATCATCAACAAGAAGAATTGTCTTCTGTCTTTGGGTTGGTAACAATCGTCACACTATTCATCAATTCTCATTGGGATACCAACGAAAATGGGTTAATTTTTTTAGGCTTAATTAATGCTTTGATCCCTTAACTTATTTTTGGATTTCAATTTGGTCCCCTAACTTTAAACTGTCTCAAATTGGTCCCCTAAGTATACCTCCGTTTACTCAAGTGGTCCCTTCTGTTAGTTTTTGTCAAAGAACGTTAACTTTGTCCATGGTGGCATTCCACGTGGGCCTATCATTTGATTAGATGGAAAACCATGTAAGCAGTATAAAAGGGTAAAGAAATGTGAAAATTAGGGTTTTGTTTCTCCTTCCTCACCCAATCTTCTTCTCCATCGTGACCCATCCTTCCTCCTTCTTCCCCCATTCTTTTTCTTCATCATTGTCTAGATTCCAGCCAAAAATGTCGAACCACACTACAAAAACTCAATGGGCTCATGATTCATCATATACATCTGGTTCGGTTGGGTCTAGTTTGAGGAGAAGGTCAGTACCAAATTGTAGGTGTGGAGAAAATGTTGTAATGAGAACTGTAACTGATGCATTGAATCCAAATTGTGGGAAGAAATTCTGGGGTTGTAGAAACTATAGAAATTCCAGTGACAAAGGATGCAGTTACTTTAAGTTAATTGATGAAGATGATGTTATGGATGAAAGGGATTTGAAGATTGAAAAACAGAAGACAAAAAAAAAAGACAAGTTGAAGAGTGACTTATCAAGAACAAGGCAGTGGTTGATAATGGCGTTAATTTTTGGATTTGTATGCTTTGGGATTTTGTTGGTCTTAGGAACAATGTTAGCTTGCAAAAGCACATCCATTTTGAATGGATTTTATTTGAAATAGGAACAATGTAATGTGATTGTTATGAATGTAAGTTTAGGTTTTGTTATGAATGAATGTAATGTTTAGGTTGATTATCAATGAATGAATGAATGTAATGTGTTTAGTGACTGTAATGTTTTGAGTATGATGAATGAATGCAAAAGTTTGAATGAATTGTGGTTTGTTGATGTTCAGTTTAAGCATTATATGTTGACAAGAAACTTTTAAGATTCAATAATGCTATAATAGGGACTGTGTTATAAAAGTGCATAATGTTATAATCTGCTACATATATGTTGAATTGCATATAACCATTATCAAAATCTGGATTATAAAAGTGCATAATAGCACATCATTCCATAAATTCAAAAGTGCATTATAGCACATAATGCATCAAATGCCAGTAGCAATGTTATAGCACTAAGTGCTTAACAGCCAACAAGTGCTTACACATTGCTAACCAAAAAGAAATTGAACTTGTGCTTAACAGTCAACAAGCACATATTACATCAGATGTTCAAAACTAAAATACTTCAGAACTTGTGCTTAACAGTCAAAAGTGTTTAATATCACACATTACATTCCAAAAGATATTCAAATGTGCTTAATAGCACATATTACATTCAGAACTAAATTACTAAGGCTGAGATGCAGATACTGCCTTCTGCTTTGGCACCCTCTTTCCTTTCTTTTTTGCTTGGGTTGGTTGAGTTGCAGCAACTTAGTCCACATTCTTTCTTTCTCTAGGTGATCTCTTTTTCTTCTGAATTGGAGACTGAGATGCTTGAGTCTTTGATGGTTGAGGTGCTTCCTGAGAAGATGGTGCAGGTTGAGTTGTTAGTGGTGGAGGTGGTGGAGGTAGTGGGAATGTTGACTTGTTGTGTCCAGTTCGCTTGCACCTACTACACTTAATTCCATATGTAGCTCTCTTCATTTGTGAGTTGTCTCTCATCAGCTCACTTGCATCCAATCTCCTCTTCTTTTTAGGTCTACCAAGTTGCCTTTTCATAGGTGGTGGTTGAAGATCAGTGCATTCTGTCCTCATCCATAAGTCTTGGCCATTGACAGGATAAATCATGCTGGAATAACATGCAGCATACTGCTCCTTTTTGAATATTGATGGCACATAGTCAGCTATTTTGTAATTTTTGTGTTTCATGCAAGCAATGGCATGACAACATGGAAGTCTTGTCAAATGTCATTTCCTGCAGTCACATACTTTGTCCAACAAGTTTACAGCATATTTGTCTCCAGTGTTTGAAATATGTATAACTTGGAAATCATGATCATCAGCTTACCTACATTAAGATTAAGTACATTACTAAATTAAAATTGTAAAATCTCCATAATTCACCAGATGAACATAAATAAAAGAAGTGAATCATACCTTACTATCCAGTCATTTGCATAAGAAGATTCCTTTTCAAGTTTTTTTTTTATGTTTGGCAGTACCTCACCATCATCATACTTAGCAATTTTCTCCCTATTCTTCTGCCACCTCTCCATCACATAAACCATGATATCCTCCAACATTGAAACAACAGGCTTGGACCTTGGAACAACAATTACAGAATTAAATGCTTCTGATATGTTGTTGACTAGTGTGTCACACTTTGAATCACCTTTAAACATTGCCCTAGTCCAATGCATTGGTTCAATCTCACACACATAATTAAATGCTTCCTCACTAATTGCTTTGATTGCCATCATCTCCCTCTCAAAAGCATTTTTGTATGTTGATTTTGCAGCTCTACACATCAATTATTTCAATTTTTTGCCAGGAAATTTCTTCCTAAAGTTGTTGTAGAGGTATCTGACACAAAACCTCTGCTCAACTTCAGGAAGCAAGGTATGAATTGCTGGAAAAGGTCCCTGTTCAACATAACACATGAAGAAAACACAATAATTAAAATTATGGCATATCCAATTAATAACTTAGCTTTTAATACATATTAAAGAAAATGAAATAGTTATTTTACCTTTTGTTGGTCACTAATTATAGTGTAAGTTTTGCAAAGTCTTGTGCCACCTAAATCAGCTATGAGAAGCTCCAGAAACCACATCCATGATTCCTTGGTCATTTAAGTCCACCTTCATCCAATCCAGGCCCATTCTCATGCTCACCAAACAAATCATCCTCCTCAATCATTAGGCCTAAGTCATTTAAGTCAAACTCAGGCCCATTTCCATTCACATCAGATTTGGGACCACTATCAGCATCTTTACCTTCACAAGTGGGACCTACATTTGTCTCATTAACAATTGGTGGGACAAGTGGGGTCATACAGGGATATTCTAACAATGGGTCAAGGGCTACAATATTAGGTTGTGACATAGGGTGGACAACATACAAATGAACCCTATCATATTCAAGTGCAATATTTTGCATCCTTCTACAGCCACTATCACTATTCAAAGGAATAAACCCATCTTCCATATTAGGGTCATGATAGCACAGAGACTTAAGACTAACATAACCACAACTTTTTAAGGTTGATAACAAAGCAAAGTATGAGAAAAATTCTGGGTCACAATCTAGTGTTTCTATTGGTCCTACATAATCAGGGTCCATAAAGCAACTAAAGTCCCCAGCATGATGTACCACACACTCAAAGATTTGGTCCATCTATTTTTTACCTTTAATATAAGAAAGGAAAAAAAACCTAATCAAATTTATACACAATATTTGAAAAAGGCAGTGCCACTCACAACACAACAGTATAAAACCCTAAACTAACATATACAACTCCAACACAACAGACAAAATTCAACTTTTAAGAAGGAATAAACAATATATAATCCAAATTCATGCATACAGAACCCATTTCTAACCCTTTTTCATTGAAATTTTTGAAAACCCTAAATAATTTTCGAAACCCTAATCAGACATACAAACGTGTTTTAAGTTGAGATTCGCGAAGAAGAAGATGAAATTAACCTTTAAAAGTAAAAAATTCATTGAAATTTTCAAAACCCTAGAGAGTTTCAAAACCCTAATCATAAAAAAAAAGCATTTTTTTACTATTTGATTCGCGAATAAGACGAGGAAACAAACCTGCAAAGTCGATTCGAGTTCCAAATTCCACTTCGTTTTCATATTTTCTTCAATCTTCAGATTCAATCTTCAACTTCTCTCTCTAGGTTTTCTTCTCCTTCTCTCTCTACCTTTTCTTCATTCTCTCTCTAACTCTGGAGAATTGTAACGTTATGCCCACGTGGAATGCCACCATGAACAAAGTTAACGTTTTTTGACAAAAACTAACAGAAAGGACTACTTGAGTAAACGGAGGTATACTTAGGGGACCAATTTGAGACAGTTTAAAGTTAGGGGACTAAATTGAAATCCAAAAATAAGTTAAGGGACCAAAGCATCAATTAAGCCATTTTTTTAATATGTTTCAATTCGATTTTTGCTGCTTTATATTTTGTTGGTAATTTGTTCGATTTTTATGTTGGTTATCTCATGCATATTAATTTCATTATCATATTTGGATGTTTCAAAGAAGACTTAACTTTCCATATTTATTTCGCAGTAAAATTTTCTTCTACTAGGTACGAAGTTCAACAATTTCCTTTGCGGTTTTGGATTAACTAATTTGCCTTAATGGTTCTCGTTTATTTTTTTTTTTTAGATTTTAATTTTTGCGATTCGGCAATGTTGGATTTGTTTATACTTTTCTGTTGTAAAACATAATGCATGTTAGGTGTTTAAATTTATTTTTCTGTTTGCTTCAACATCATTCGGCAACCTACATATGAAACTTTTATAATTTACTATGTTTAATTACCATTTGCAAAAGTTTGATATATATTGAAAATTTGTTCACTACTCTTTGTATTTTTCTCATTTATCATGTTATTTGTTATGCTATCCTGAGCCTGGAGACGTTATTTTAGTGATTTGTTATGTAAGATGTTAGATAAACGAGGAATTATAGTTTGTTATGCTATAATCCATTTTCGGTTTATATAGTCCTAGTGCTATTTAATCGAGCAATGTATCATTCATTAACAATTTTCCAACTATAAACCCTTATAATTAGGTACGTGCTCTTTGTTATGCTATGTTGAGCTTTAAGTTGTTAACTTGATTGATTTGTTATGCTAGATCATGGCAAAAGTCAAATAAATGGATAAGAACCAGATGGCAATAGTTGATTGATTTGTCATGCTAATTGTCAAGCATCGCACATGTAAATATTGTTCTCATCTTAACCTGTCTGTGAAATGGATAAGAACCTCAACTTGGATATGATCATGAAAAATAACTCACTTTCCTGAATTGTTGTGTTAATTGTCAAGCATCACACACGAATATGAATATCCTCATTGAGTGTTATATCTCTGTTGGATTTGGTGATGTGGTATCGGTACTTTTCTGTAAAGTAACGGAGACAAGTTTTGGCGCTAATTTAATTCCATCGAACCGTACAACTGATTCCATTCCATCTATTCTTTTCTCTTTGTAACTAGTATGTATTTCCTTTGATTATGATGTTGTTTGATTTTAATTATCTCATGATGTTGAGGTTATTCTTGTTTTCCATTACAATCTTATGGGTTTGAATTGTCCCTAAAAAATACCTTTTGAATCTAGGTTAGAATAATCTTTTATCAAAGCTTTTGTTCTAGA
>Ga0315913_1011230_pt1 | contig 10160 bp, 7 predicted proteins | sample MpolsnodulesMG_FD_207736 | JGI IMG/M metagenome (GOLD analysis project Ga0315913, IMG submission 207736) | Medicago polymorpha root nodule microbial communities from Los Angeles, California, United States - small nodules | ecosystem: Host-associated > Plants > Roots > Nodule | place: USA...
CGTCTAATCAGGTGATGTACGTTAGCGAATACAACATAAATGGCCTTTATTTTATTTCTCAGCCTTATAATAGAAATAAGGGATGTATTTAAATGTTGATTATGGTGTTTGATGGGAAAATTCAATGACTTACCAACCAAACATAAATGTTACTAGGGTGTTTGATAGGAAAATTCAATGACTTACGGACCAAACATAAATGCCAACTTTATATATAGGATCATCTATCTAGCTACATTTTCAAAGTTGAGAGTCCTGATATCAAAATACACAGAAAGTGAGATAAAACCTAAAACCAATAATCATGTCCCTCAATTGGGGTAATGCTTATGGGATGGGGTGGAATTGGAAACTGAAAAGCAAGGAAGAACATGTGATCAGCTGTTTATTTGAAGGTTAGTAAAAGACCTGTTTTTTTAGTAGTTTTTAAATTCTCTTTTGAAGATGAAAAACATTCAAAAACAAAACCTGCTAGGTAATCTAAAACTGCAAGATCATATGAAAACAATTTGACTTTATCTTTTGTTATAAAAATAACTTATATACAAGTACTTGTGAATAATGCTAGCAACAAACTTTTTGAGAGGCTTTTCAAGGTACTATCTATTATTGGTCAAAACTTAAGAGTCCCACCAAATTTGTATGGGACCAACATGATTTGGTGCAACTTATATGAATTTTCAACAATAAAAAAGAGTGTGTCGGAAAATTTGTGTTATAGAGTGTGATGCTAGCATTTGTCAAACACTTGTATGATAAATCAAAATCTCAACTATGACAGAAGAATATAATGGAACTTTTTTTTTTGAAGGAAAATATAATGGAACTTGGAAGTGATCTTAAGGTTCATTTTGTTGGTCATTCTCTACTTATTACCTAATTCTGGTTTGTGGCGATAATGATATATTGACATTAATGCATGACTGCAGCATCACCTTCCACGGAGGAGCTAATGCAACAAAAAAAGCAAAAATGGTAGTTACTAAATCACTTCTAGTAATGTGATTGTTAAAATGATCTCTATCCAATGTGTATTGTCTGTGTGATGTAAAACTAAGTAATAACCACTTATTTCAGGAAAAGAAGAAAGAGGAGGTAGAATTTGAAATTGAAGAAAATGCTTCCGATGCTATAGAAGAGCATATAGATGATCAAGTGATTTCCCTCATGCCTTTAAACATGGAAGCCATGAGACCGGCAAAGAATAAGGTTTGTTGGTCTTTAAACTTTGTTCACTTCAATTGCTTTAGAGTTATGGCTTGTTTATTACAAGCATAAGAACTTGTACGTGACCCACCATGTCCCTATACTTTTTAACTTGCTTCTATAAGCTCTTCAACACAGTTTGTGAAAACTTATAGCTTATAAGACATTTGGTAGCAATAGTTAGCACTTATGCGCAATCAAATATTCGCCTTTGATTCCCTGAGTTTTTACTTCACTTAACCTTGCTTTCCATTTATCAATGAATGTTGCACCATGGTTTATTTATTTGCTTGTGCCTTTGTAGTCTCAAGATAGAAGCACGTGTTCTATTCAGATATTGTATTTAATTAATCTAAAAGTATTTTTATGCGATGATAAACTAGTTCAGTCTTCTCTTTTAGGTCAAATTATACATTTTGTTGAGTATTTTAAGCCTAGTTATTTAACAATGTCATCCATATTGAAGAATGAATGCCTTGTCTTTTTCCTGCTAAATATGCATAGATATTAATAGATTCGTGTGTAAATACAGGTGGCTGGAAGTTTTGCTGTAAACCGATCAAATATGAAAAGGCTGGAGCAGTGGAATGCTTTGTACGGAGAAAGAGGTTAAAGAAGAAACAAGAACAGCTTAATTAATTTATTTAGATTGTGGAAAACAAGTTTAAATATGTAAATATCGACGATATTCATCCAAAAAGAGAATTGGTAGCATGAAATGCTGAAAGGTTGATTCATCCATAATATTCATCCTTTCTTTCTTTGTTTCATTTTTTTTTTTGAAGAAGCTAAACTAACCCTTCAAATTGGCACCAGAGAGAATCGAACATGAAACCTTGAGGAGGAGCACACTCCCAGGTTCCAAGTCAATACCACTAGGCCAACCCAAGTGGGTTTTTCTTTGTTTCATTAATGCTTCATTTTAATCAATTTAGCATAATGCCACAAAATAATGACATACTACTACCACTATTTTTCATTGTGCTTGTATTTTATGTACTAGTAGTATATGATAGAAGAAATCAGAGTTTTGTGTAAGTGCATGCATTCATCTAAGTAGGTGAACTGTCAGCGTCTATTATTACCATAAGAAAAAACAGCTGGCGAGAAAGCGATAGATTTCACTTTGAATCAATCTTAGTGTTGTTGGTAAGGTGAGCCAATATTTTCTAATTAGTAACATAAGAAAGAAGGATCACAAGTCTAATAGAAGTTTTCAACAAGATGGATCACAAGTGCTAACTAAGAAGCAATAAATAATGGTCCCAAGTCTCCACAAGACCGTCTCTTTGCTAGAGGAGTCAGGAGTGACAGAATAATTATCAAGGTGGAGGCAATATCTTTCAAAATCAATATCTATTGGCATCAATGCACGAGGAGATTATTTTATAAGAGCAAAATGAACAACCAGGAGAAACCATTGAACCTTCTCGTGCATAAGAGTAAAACCGGGAGAACGTATCTTAGATACCACTATCCACTGAACTAGAATGTTGAGTGGTATGAGACAAGAGGCAACAAATTAAGAAGATTCCCTCTTAATGTTACTAAATACTACTCCCTCCGTCCCAAATTGTATGACGTTTTGGGCATTTCACACATATTAAGAAATGCAATTAATATTGTGTGGAAAAGAGATATTGTGAGTTGTTTTACAAAATTGTCCTTAATAAATAATATGAGAAAGATAAATGAAAGAATTGAAAGAATAGAGTAATAAATAGTTAAAGTTATAGTAGGAAAAATAACATTAATGTTGCATTGGTATTGTAAAGCAACATATAATTTGGGACAAATTTTTTTCCCTAAACGACATACAATTTGGGACGGAGGGAGTAGAATGTTGAATGGTATGAAATATAATGTTATTAATGCTAATAGTATCTATTTCTCAATGAATTAACAATGTCATTCACACCTTTTTTATATTTTGGAAATACACATTAATGAGAGGTATAAAACTATATTTGAATTTAATTTTAGAAACTTTCAAGCAATTAGCCACGAATGAATAAGTCATTCACACCTTTTTCAAATCAAATCATTATAGTGTCGAAACATTCAAACGTGTGTGTGGAAACATTCAAATCATTTCAGTTGAAGGCTAATTTACCAAAGAATCTTTGATGTTCACTAAGGACGAGTCCTTGTGATTTCGTGTTCAATCTGTAGGAAAATAAATAACGTCAAATCAATGATTATTTTAGTCACGATTTGAATTTGAATTCTCCAGTTAAAATGGATCGAGTGAAAAAATAAAAATAGGGTGGACCCAACCTAAGGCAAAACCATGGTTCATGAGTGTTGTCATAATCTCTAACGCTAACCTTAAACCTTAACAAACTTATCATCAAACAATTGATTGTTTAGACTAGTTTGGTCTTAAAAGAAAAGGACTAGTTGTGCTGAAAAGAACAATAAAAGCATTATTTGAAGCATTTTTCCTTGGAATTTTATGCATTTTTCCTTGGAATAAAGACCATACTATGACTTAAAGTCTTAAGCGTTACACCCTGCAGGTCCTCCAAATTCAATTGATAATCCAACATCTCTGTCCTCAATGTATTCAGCACCAAAGCATACAAATTGGGAAGTGTATATATGTCCCTCGTCTTTTTCAAGTGGTTGATTTTGTCCAAAATCATTAACAAATTCAGGATTCTTAAAGAAAGACCCATGATTTGAAATGCCCATGGGTAGTTCTCCACATCCCATTGAAGGACTAGGGGTACCCAAAGGAGTTGATGTTATACCCATCCACGCCACTTCATCAACATATGCCATGTTGGTGAATAAAGATGCGGGAAAATATCCAATTTCCTTCTTTTCTACACTAACCCACCAATCTTTTGTTGTTGGATCCTGCATACATTGATGAACTTTAATGAGAATACCCAATTTTTTGTCAAGCAAATTATAAAAGAAATAGCAATTTTATTTAACTTTAATGTTTATATTTAAATTAAATTGAGTGTATAATATGAAAATTACCTGGAAGATAGAAAGTGGAAGTTCGATAATAAGTCCATTAACGATGGATGTTGTTTTGAATGATTGACCTAGAGTAATTGTATTGTCGACTTGAACAAAACCTGAACAATCTAAATTGTAGCATCCCGTCTTCTTAAAAGAATCTTTCTGTTAATTTTTAATATCACGTCAAATTTCCAAGAATGAAACTTTTTTATTATTAAAGTTGTACCCGAAAAATTTAAAATAAAAACATTTATATGCCATCAAATTATAAGATCTTAGTGGCAAGCAATACTAAAAACATTTTAAAAAACTCACCGTCCAAAAGACAAAAAAATGAGTTAGGTCGTCATTGTATAATTGAGGAAGCACCTAACACAATTTTGAGTCTATGTTAGACATTGTATATAATATTACAAAATTAACAAACTGTTCACAAAAAACTCAAAAAAAGAAAAGTTATATAATTACATAAATTTATACTCACATGCCATCCAATTGTGATTATATTAGAATTATCTGGAGGTCCACTTCGAACCCATATAACTGCAGAACTCGTTTGATCCTTCTCAACACTTGGATTATAAACACTAACTGTTCCACTAACTCCGCGCATCTTAGTACCAACCGTTGGACGGAGAATTACTCCCGCATACTATAAAACTCAATATCATAAGGAGCATTAAAGTCGAAAAGTTACAACGCTAATTTTTTTTTTTTTTTTGTAGTGGTTGGGGTTTGAACCTCGAATCTTGCATATATTACACATTGTCCATATCAACTGAGTTAAGCTCATGAAAACACTAATTAACATAAAGAGTATAGAACCGAAAAGTTACAACAGTAATTATTACAGAAAAGTACCAAAATAAATGGTAAAGCCAACGAAAAATAGAAACTAAAAAAAAAATCACTCCTAACCATCTGAATGATCATAACCATACCATAACTATACAAAATCCAAAGAAATACATGTTAAACAACAAGACTTTGACCAAACAATTAATATGTCAATATAGGTTATCTCAAAATTAATATCAATGCAATACAACAAATAAAAAACTCTGTACACTAAAATCAATTTCAATACAACAAATAAAAAATATTAAATTAAGAGACCAAATTCAAGTAAAAGAAGCACTTGGCTTGAGTCAAAATCGAAAGTAAATACATGACTGTAACTATAAAGGGAGTATACATACATCAGTGGTGTTGCCGCTGTTGAGATCCTTTACATCTTGTGGAAGCATACGAGCTCGAACGCCATAAAACATATGGCTATTCGCCAAACAAATGACAAATAAAAATACATTCATCATCATTTTCAAAATTCACCTCTCTAATCTCAAATTTTGGAAGTGTTTTTCGGTGTGTAGAATAAACTATGCGAACTCTGTATTTATAGAGAAAATTCACATCATATTAGATAGATTTAGTACAAAAATATTTCAAATTAAATACCAAAATATATTAGATCAAGTACTAAAATATATTGGATTGCATACCAAAATATTTCAGATTGTGCACGAAAATATTTTAGATTGCATTCCAAAATATTTTAACAAAACTTATGGAGTAAGAAAACACTTTCTAATAATGATTAAAATAACTATTTAATTTAACATCTCGGAATAATAAAATATATAAACATATATTTTTTCGCTTACTTCGTTCACATAATTATGTATCCCCTTTGAAATATACACCCCTCTATATAAACACTAATAATTTTTTTTACTAATAATATTATGAAAAAGGTGAAATTGTAGTTTAAACGAATGGTATAATTGAAAGATAAAAACTTATCAAATCATGCATTCCCTTTACATATTGTGTATGTATGTATAAGGTGAAATTGTAGTTTAAACGAATGGTATAATTGAGATTGCATATAACAATGGCTATGTTAATCTCTGGCTGGAAACTGATTCACAACTGGTTATCTTGGCTTTCAAATCATCTTCAGTGGTGCCTTGGATCCTAAGAATAGATGGCACAACTGTTTATTTAGGTTAAGATACATGAGATTTATTGTATCTCACATCTATAGGGAGGGAAATGCTTGTGCAGATAGTTTAGTTAACCTTGGTCTCTCTTTAAACACTGATGTCGTTTTTTGGTCTAATGATATTCCTGATTTCATTAGAGGAGAGTACACTAGGAATAGGTTGGGTATGCCCAACTTTAGATTCACCACCTTTTGAAAAGGTTTTGCCTCTGGTCCCCCTTTTCTTTCTTGTATTCTTTTTCCCTTTTTATCTAATGAAATGATGCCTTGCATCTGTTTAAAAAAAAACATACAAAGTACTTGAGTAGTATTTTTTATTTTTTTTTAAAAAAAATAACAAGCATTGGATTCATCGCGGAAAAATTAATATATGACACATTCCCTCGAATCTATTTTCATTTTTTTTTTTTGGATGTGAGGACTGTAGGAAAATATCTTGGATAAATTGGGACACTATATGTCTCAAAAAGGAGGATGGGGGTTTGGGGGTCGGGAAGATTAGGGAATTTAATCTGTCATTACTTGGCAAATGGTGTTGGAGGTTAAGGGAGGAAAAAGATTGCTTGTGGTATAGAGTTTTAGCTGCGAGGTATGGGGAGGAGGGAGGAACTATAGGTACTGGGGGAGATTAGCGTCGGTGTGGTGGAATAATTTGCTTTGCATCTAGAGAGGCACTGGAGAGGAGGTTGGAGGCTGGGTTACCGATCACTTACGACGGGTTGGTGGGATCCTTGGTTAGAGGGAGGGGTTTTGAAGAATAGATTTAGTCGCCTTTTTGATTTTCAGTTAACAAATTGGCGACCGTGGCAGACATGTTTTTTCTAAGAGGGGGAGAGGGTGGTGAGGCGTGGAATTGGCGTCGTAGGTTGTTGGCTTGGGAGGAAGAATTGTGGAGTGAATGTTGTGCACTTTTATTTCCAATTGTTTTGCAGGCTAATGTGAATGACAGGGGGACTTGTTAACTTCATGCCTCGTTAAGATAAAATGTTGCTAGTGCCTACAACTACTTAACATCAAGGGATCAAACTTTCAACAATAACCTTTTTCCGACCATTTTTCACAAGGAAGTTCCTCTAAAAATCAACATTTTTGCTTGGCGCTTATTGCGTAACCGACTTCCAACTTGCAACAACTTAATCAGGAGAATGATTCTTCAGCCGAACACATCTCTATGTTCAGGCGGCTGTAGGTTGGAAGAGAATATTGATGATCTGTTTTTGCATTGCGATTTTTATGGTCAAATTTGGTATGCTATTTATACTTGGCTCATATTGGCTTCAGTCAAGCCAGCGACTGTTCATCAACACATTATTCAATTTCGATCGCTGGGTGGCTTCTCAAAAACCATTTACGCTTCCTTCTACTTGATTTGGCTCTCTTGGATTTGGATCATTTGGCGTGACAGAAACTCTAGAGTCTTCCAACAAAAGGAAAATACTATTAATCAACTTTTGGACAAAATTAAGCTATAATTCTTCTGGTGGTTGAAGGCAAATCATCCTAATTTTTCTTTTCATTACCATACATGGTGGCTTAACCCTCATTTGTGTTTGGGAGCTGTTACTTAGCTTATTTTTGTTTCGGTCCCTTTTTAATGTTTCTAAGCGAGGCTTATGTGGCTTTAGCGCTTGTTTTTTGGATGATTGATGTAACTCATACTTTTTTCCCTTAGTTCTCTTTAGGCACTCCTTGTGCTTACGAGACTAAGTGTTCTGGATTTTAATTCCATTTTAACTTCTTTAAAAAAAAATATATGACACCTTCCTAATATCTTGATAAAATAAAATATTAACATCTTCCTAATATTTTTTTAAACTCAATTTTTCCCTTAAACTTAATCAATTTTTGAAATGGCATCTTCCTAATATCCTGATAAAATAAAATTATAGTTAAAACTAAATTAAAACTTTTTTTTTCTTGACAGGAAGAGAACCTTCATTCATTTGAATAAAGTTAAGATAATTGAAACATACCCCAGATCAGTACTAGCGCTAACAATACAAATAGAAATTTCAGAAATCAAAGTGACTTTAACAACATAAAATTTAACTCCTAACATCCAACCTAATTTCTTTCACAAAGGATCAAAGGCCAATAATAATGTGAGATCAGTCTTTAATATTGTCAATTTTTGGGAGAAAAAAAATAGTTGCAGGTGTTCGCTTATATCGACTACAAGTGGTAAGATGACCAATCGAACCATCTTTTTTATTGTTGAAGGAATCGAACCATATGTTGGCAAGTCATTTGGAGTCTAATTTTATTGATAGCCGAGGTGAGTCCCTTACAAATAATACCATATTGATAAAGTGAGTCCTTATTAAGCAAATCAAAACACACAAGGCCCGGTAACTTGAAACAAAATAAAATAATCAAACGCAAGCAAAAACAATACCAAAGAAAGCATAAAAACACTAACAAAGACATTAGACCTCGATTCGGCTATCGATGGAGTAGCCAAAAAACAAAGTTGCCATGGAGGTTTCGCCGGGGATGCTTGAAAGTCGATTCAGCAATTGAGTTGTTATCAACACGAGCATGATATAGGGGGTGGAGGACGATCCATCAAGGTGAGGCTTGTAACACTGTTCATACAGACTGAGACGTCATCGAAACCCATCATGTTGTTTTTCTCTTCACCTTCATCCCCATCATGTTGCTTTTCTCTTCACCTTAATCCGTAGTTAGAAGATGTTTGGTTTGGACTCCAAACGTAAATGAATCTAATTTATTTAACTTCATAAATTAAATTTAAATAGAGGGAGCAGGGTCAGCAGGAAGTGATAGGATCTCAAAGCTTACAACTACGAAACTTAGAGATTTTAAAAGGAAGATAAAACTGGTTAATAAATAAAATAAAAGACATTTCTTCATTCATTTTTTATTGTATTGCAGAGTGTCTTAAAAACACTATATATAGTGGTGATAATGGGCCTAAAGATTCAACTAAAAGGCTCAACTACACAACAATCAAAACAAAAGGCAAACTGATATAAAAATTAAATATTCAAATTTATTTATTTGAGTCTAATTTCATGGTCTATTAGGAAGTTACATAATTTAGAAACAACGTTTAACAAGAACGCAGATCAAGCAGCCGACACTGATAATGGTCAGCAATCCCAATCAAGATTGCTTTAAGGCTCAACTTTTTAGCTGGAGGCGGTGGAGGACTACCCGGGATAACAATTGGAAATGGAGAGGATGGAACCTCCTTCCCCGGCCCAGGCGCCGGTGCAAGTCGTGTGATGATGGTCAAGACGATCATGATAAACTTCATGTTGCCTTCAAACACACAAATAAAAAATGAATGAATGTCAAAGGGAAGAAAGAATGATTATTAAAAATAATAATAACAATAGAACAGAATTGAAAAGATCTAGTCAAAAAATTAAAAAGTCATACTCATACATTGACATTATTAATCCAAGAACCTAGAATTAGACAAGACATGAGTATCTTGTAAAACCAGTCAACAAAAAACTCAGCAACACTAAAACCCTCTAATAACAAAAACCAACTAAAACCATAAACCAACAAAAACCTATTGAAATACAAACCAACAAGAAAGACCAAACTTCAAGTTTCCTCTACTTGTTATGTTTCCTACAGTCTTCTCCGACCTTATATTTCGACTCCTCTTCTTTCACTCCCTCCCAACTCACATTTCTCCTCTACTTAAATCCCTCTTTCTTGACAAAAGCCACCATTTAATCAAACCCCAAAAACCCACGTCGAAATTCATTTCTTTTAAAGTCTTTCAAAGCTTCCAAAACATGCTTATGATTTTGAAGATCAAGTGTTTTTCATTGTTTAACACTCACATGTTTAGATTTGTAATCCAGAAAAGTGTTTCTTTTTCTGAAAGTGAATCAAACTTGGATTAAATACTAAAATAATAAAGATTAATAACACTAGCATTTAAGGTCATTCAATTCAAAATTGTGGGAAGAAAAGTTAAATTTGAAAGAAA
>Ga0315913_1011233_pt1 | contig 10159 bp, 4 predicted proteins | sample MpolsnodulesMG_FD_207736 | JGI IMG/M metagenome (GOLD analysis project Ga0315913, IMG submission 207736) | Medicago polymorpha root nodule microbial communities from Los Angeles, California, United States - small nodules | ecosystem: Host-associated > Plants > Roots > Nodule | place: USA...
ACCAACATTTATGACATAGAGAAAATTGAAAGTCTATTTTGATTTAGGGTGAAATCATGCATCTCTATAGTCTTAAGTTTTAGTTGAGCTTTCAAATCTCATAGAAGGTCAAGAGATCTACGGCTGAGATGTAAGGGGTGGTTGACTGAGTTGATTAACATTAATACATGAAAGGTTATGAGATCTACGACTGAGATGAAGAGAATGGTTGACTGAGTTGATTAACATTAATTACGTATTAGGGGAGAAAAATGAGTATTATTAACACCGTTTTCAATTGCCATTATGACGTTTTTGTATGAGAGAGAAAGCGAGGAGTTTGAAAATAGAGTTTGAATGAACAGTTGTGATTAAGTGTGTGGTTGAGAGATTAGATTAGCAATAATTACATGCTTAGGAGGAAAAAATGCAAGGAATTAGGGCAAATATGCTAGCTCATCAAGTCTAGCTTTTATAATAAAGGATTGGTTTGCAATTGACATATTTTAAAAATAAAATTTCAAATTATTGTGATGGGAACTCTCCTAAATAAGATTTTTGGAAAACAAATAGTTATTTTAGTAAGAAAAAAAAAACTTATTTTAGGGAAATACGAAAAAAGTAGTTGTAAATGCAAGATGTTCATCGGTTCATGCTGCTTACGAAATTTAAGCTCTCACACTAAACAATTGTAAGCTTAAAAAAAGAGTAATATTTTTGTTTTTACAACGTCCTCATGTTTACAAAAATACAGTAAAGAAATTTAACATTTGGAACAACTCAAAATATGATATATATTTCTTTTTTCAAATAAAGGTATTTGTTTATTTTAAGAAAAAACAAGTTAAAGGCTCCCAACAACTTATAAACCTTTAGAAAAGGAAATACAAGTTGAATCCCCAAAAATAAGAAGAAGTTAGAACTGGATACAGAAATAGGTTAGATGATGCCCAAACATAAAAGCAGGCTCGACCACCACATATGAGTACCAAAAATAAAATTAGTTTTCTTAACTTTCAGTCACCATAAAGAATATAACTTGACTTTTTTCAATAACTGAAATATAGTATTTTCTTTCAGCTTAAATAACATGTTGTTACGTTCATTCCACACAACCCAGACACAAATGAGTCAAATAAGTTGAAAGAATGACCGCCGTAATTTCAGACCACATGTGTAAAGTGTAAACTGAGAAAAGTGATCTGAAATAACATGAGTATCTGCCCATTCGAAACCAATCCACAACCGCACTAGCGGTCAAAGAAAGCTGAAAGTGTTACAGGAGAGAAACAAGTGTTGAGCGTCCTCCACATGACCGCACCCAGCCACACAAAGTCGCTCACCTGAAGAGAAAAAATGAGCATAATTGTTATGAAACACCTATCTGAAAATTAAAACATCTTATCGTTTGAAAAAAAAATCAGAGTTTAAATTTTGGGTGAAATTATTCTTAATCATACAATATTTTTCTTATGGTTAAATTTTAGATTATGTGTCATTCCCATAGGAACCGAAGGATTAAAAAATATTTTATCAATGTATTGTTATACGATGACAATAAATAAAATCTAGATAAATGTTCAACTAAATTCTATAATTTAGATATCATAATTATATTATGAATAAAACAATTACACGGATATTGAAATAATGAGATATAATGCGTGCAAAATTATTTTACACCGTAAGCATACCAATTAAATCTAAAACTTGTAAGTTAACTCAAGATAAATAATAGGATAAATTACATAAAAGGTTTTTTAAATTATTTAATTATAACAATTTAATCCTTTAAGTTATTTAACTGTAACAATTTTGGGATTTCATATCTTTAAAATATAAGTTATTTAGGGCCTAAAAGTTACAATTAAATAATTTAAAAAGACCAAAGTGATACGAAAAATACTTAAAGGACAAACTTGTTACAATTAATAAACTAAAAGGACCTAAATGGTACCCAAAAAAAACTTAAATGACCAATTTATTATAATTAAATAACTTAAAGGATCTTTGGTGTAATTTAATCTAAATAATAATCACTTTAAAAATAAAAACTTAAATAATTTAAATGGTTCCAAAATAAATATTAAATAAGGTGGATTCTAGGGTGAGGGTTCAATTAAGTCCCTCACCGGTGAAGTACGACAAAAATACCGTAAGATTAACTTAATGGTCCTGATTTATCAAAAATTAAAATGAAAACATTTACACTTTCTCGCATACAATCTTACCCTACCTCAACCGCTATGATATTGTTTATGAATAAAGTAAGAACTTTTCCATTAATTCCTTTGTGCGTGAGAATAATACCGCCTGAAACACGCTTAGCAAAAGATGAGAAACTGTTGATAATTATTGAAGGACATTTTTTTATTTTCAAACCCTTAATTGCTCAGTTTCAGATTTTTTGACATGCCAACCATTGTTAGATGTACTTTGGATATGAAGGTCCAATTTGTTAGCATCTTTGCCCGCTTTGAGTCTAAGTGTTCTTATCTTAGGATGGTATCACTAGCACGAAGATGGAAGATCAGAATATGTCCCAACTGTAGATGGAGAGAGGTGGAGCAATATAAGGTGTGAGAAAATGTAGATGTTCCCGTTTTTATTTTCAATAGATCAAAACCATTAATCTAATCTTACAGTATTTTTGTCGTGCTTCACCGGTGAGGGACTTAATTGAACCCTCACCTTAAAAACCACCATTAAATAATCCTTTTTTGAAAGGAAAATAAACTTTAAATACTAGTAAGTAATATATTTAGTACGAAATTAAAAATTAAAAAATATCAATGCATGCTTGATTTAATAAGAACATTTTTTTTGTGGTGGTCGGGATTCGAACCTCGGACCTTACATATTTTATACACTATCTATACTAAGAGCTAAGTTCACGTAGACATTTAATAACAACAGCCGAAGATGAATAAGTTCACCACAATCCACAAACAATATCTGAAGATGAACATATCTGTCCCCATCTCGATTATCAAACCCCATCCATACTACACCGTACCACTAAGACCTCCGTACGTGTGATTGCGTGCGCATTGCGATTATAGATCCAAATTCAACTCAACGGCTTCGATTTGATCTATGTTACTTATGGACTTCTGCCACCTTTAATCTCACGCTCCTCCATGGCTATGTGCACCACACGCGCTTTGCTTGCTCTTAAAAGTTAAATCACCGTCTCCACTCTTTTTTTTCTCTCCCTTTCTTTTTTGTGCTAATTATTTTTCTCTTTTTAAAAGAGATCCTTCGTGTAGACATTTCCATCTCCATTAAAATGTGTGGTCAATTACATATTCCTGATTATTATTTTATCTAAATTTAAATGTGGTGCATTTGAACTACACCTATGCCTAAACAAGTAGGAGTAATTGTCATTAGCACTATTATGTTATGACTATGACTATTTCATTTATCTAATTTCTCTAGTTTTGGCACACTAGCACGATGCTGCATTGAATTTGTGTCACATTCTTAAACCAAACACTTCCCCACACTACCGACTTCAAACATCTTAACCACTCTCAATTTTATATCATATGAATGCCTAATAAAATGATTTATTCCAATTTGAACACCTTGTCGTCACTCTTTGTAATAATGTGCATAAAACTGTACTATTTTGACATTTTGCATATTTTTCCTCCTAGCTAGTACTAGGAGAACTATTTTTGTGTCATGCTGCTTCCTAGTCAATTTAATTATCTGGCCTTTCCACCCTTTCAGCAATGAACACATGGCGCCTGATGTCCATTTCATCGTCCTAGATTTGAACTGTCTAGACTAGAGTATGGATTTAATACGTGTCCCTTCGATTTATATTTTTGGTAACTATGTTCGATTAAAAACTCAGCTAGGAGGAGGAAAAAAAAAAACTCAGCTTATTTTTTTAAGTTTGACATTTATTTTGGATTAATTTTTAAAGTTTTATTTTTTTAATCTTGTTTCCATTTTTTGCCTTTAAGTTTAATTTTTTTTCTAAGTTGGTGTTTTATGTTATATTTTGTTTTCATTATTTGCCTTTAAGTTATGTTTTTGTTGTAGTCTTATCTTAGTCGTATCTTATCTTAATCTTAGCATTCTTGCCAAATCACAATGTTCTTGCCAAATCATCCTCATCAAATACAATTCCTTAACTAATTTTAGCTTTCAAGTATTGCAAGTCGTTATCTTTACTAAAAAAACATTGAAAACCTTAGCACATAAAATGTGTTTGATCTGCTAAAAAATAAATGACATGACAACTTCAATTGTACTAATAACTTAACAGAATGGGATCATTATGTTCACTGTAGTTTCAATTGATCAAATCATTAATAATATTTGTTCATCACTTTTCTATGCTTTTATCTCGATTTTAAGTTCTATCCAAATTTGTAATATAAAGTATGTAAAGATCTAATCATTTATCGAAATTTTATATAACCATGTTGGAACGTCATTAAATATCTATATAGACTTGAGATAACAAATAGCCAACAAAATATTACTATTAATCTCACTTCATGTATCAACACATATGTTTTTTTTAGAGCAATAGGGGCCGTTCCTGTAAAATAGGAGGCTCGGCTCTCTTTTTAAAATAGGTTCATAGTAAAATAAAACGTAATTTTTTTATGTACCTAAACTTCATTAAAAAAAAATCAGAATCAGAAGAACTTCTAAATATAAAAGGAATTTAAAAAAATTAAGTGAAAGAGGTGAAATTTATCTAACGGTGTCATTTGGATTTGCCACTCCTCTGTTGTGAAAAAGGGTAAAACGAATGGTTTATGCGAAGAAAAAAATGATTGTTGTGATTCTTTCGATGAAATAGCTTTCCAAATTGACTGATTAAGTGATTATACAAATTAGGGGTGGTTTGATAGGATCGGATTTATGTACAAAAAGGAGAACTAGAGTCTAGAAAAAAACTCAAACGTGTACTAAAGAAAGAAAATGATATAACATTTTTTTTTATTTAAGTGGGAGGTGGGTATTAGACTTGATTTTTTGTTTGAGGCCCGTAGCATTTGAAGACTCAGCCTGGTTGAGCACCTTGCACTCCCCCAAGACCAGGTCTGTAGAGCAAATACATCTTTTGTTGTAACAAACCTGTGAATTGCACTTCTTCCAAATAATCAAGATAAATGTCAACTAGATCACTTGACCTTGCACTCCCCCAAGGCCGGGTCTGTAGAGCAAATACATCTTTTGTTGTAGCAAACCCGTGAATTGAACTTCTTCCAAATAATCAAGATAAATGTCAACTAGATCACTTGAAAACAATAACATATGTTCTTCATGAACAAATGTGTACCACCAAGTAGCAAGGCATACATGCAAATATAAGATGGAAGAATGCCAGAAATCACCAACCAACACATAACATAAGACCAAATACTAACAAAGAAGGTGCAGTCAAAAAACATATTATTGATATATTATTCATTTCTACATCCTCTTAAGCACAACAAAGAGCATGGAGAACCACTCCACGAAGAACCAAGTTTTCTTTTGTCCCAATCCTCTTTTTTAGAGTTCTCCATGCTAATAACAGAACTTTAAGAGGCACAACTATATTCCAAATAATGTTTGAATAAGAATCGTGTCTATGTTGTTCTCCTTGTATTAAAATATGGTAAACTCCTTGTACCATATATCCTTCCTCGAAATCATGTTTTGAAAGCTATTTGTCTGCAACATTTACCTGCACAACAAAATTATCCATCAAATAAACATATTCGGCTGCTTGCCCCTCCTTTCAAGCAAACAATATCTTCCTCCACTTCCACCTCCACCCCTGACCCTCAACCTCCCACCCTAACCTCCTCATTTAAGCTACATAGACACTAAGGTCAACACATAAATAAAAAAGGTGATTAAATTTAAAACGTTAAATTTGTTGGTTCGAGGTCGCATCCCTAGGATGAGACCTTTCATCATATGTTAAAAAGGAAATAAAAAAATCAAAAGAAGAAAAAAAAAACAGTCATTTTGGGATGTCACATCCTGGGGACACGCCTTTCGTGAGGGGAAAATTTAGGATATTCTGGTGTTTAATTCTAAAAGTGGTATTTTGAAATTATTAATATTTTTTTTTTTGAAAAAAACAGGATATTTTAAGAAAATTTATATATGATTGATGGAAATCTAACACTAATTCTTAGATTCGTGGCCAAACCACTTAAATGTTATTCATCGTAAATTCGTTTTAGTGAGTGTAAAGATCATATATAGAGTAAGAGTACATAACAAAAAATATTCATGTTGTTTTTATGTCATGATACTTTTTTCGCATGGTAGGTTAGTCTTTTATATTGAGTTGTCCTCGTATAAGTTTAAAGTTCTAATAACTTGTGCTCGGTAAGATAAATTTGACTTTTCTCTAAATTGAGGGAAAAACTTTGGGATTGTTCTTGTCTAGAACACAAAATCAATCTTGAGAGTGGTTGATGGTGGTAGAACTATGGCGACAATGATGGTTGTTGAGGTGGAGGTATATGCAAAAAGCATTGATGAAGAAGTTAGTTTGGGCGCACGATATAGTAGAAGAGAGATACCATAATTAGGGCAATGTATGCTTTTTTATATAGGAAGTGAAGGGCCTTTCGTGGTCATATGTCTTAATGCCATATAGCAATATGGTCACATATTCATTCTAGTCGACCAATCATTACAATAATCATTCCTTACCCTGGTCATTTTGCCAAGCACAAATCCAATTGATCTCTCGATCTATACTCGCTTTGTTATCCTTGTGAGGCTTGACAACAATCTTGTAGACCAACATTCTTGGCATAGAACTCAATCCCCGGGCGTCAAGCCCACAGGTGAAGGTGCTCCGAATGACATAACGACACAAAATATTTAGCACCAAACTCAACTCTTGAGCGTCGAAATGTGAAGGCGCTTGGAGTGTAACTTTGAGAGTCTAAAATACTTGATACCGAACAAAGGTGAACTTCATATAATTTTGTTTTCTTTAGTTACCGTAAATTTTGTAACATTGTTTTCATCTTTACATCTTTTTACCTATATACAACCAAAAAAATGTCACGATCCAAAAAAGGAAAAAGGAAAAAAAAAGGGGCTGGTCACATGATGATTTATGTTTAAAAAAAAAGTTTGTAGCAATAGAAAGAAAAAGAAAAAGGAGATCGAATGGAATGATCCACCGACCACATTATATAATGTGAGTAACACATGCTTTGCGGTCACTCCCAATATGCGAGGCCAAAACTACTATTATCCTGCTCTTCCAGCTTCCTTTCTAAATAAGCTTCTAAATGAAGCATATGCACCCTTATATTCAATATGCATGCATGCTACCTCTATCTATTTATGAAGCTGAAAGACCCCATGAAGTAAGAAATATACTTATATAGGACCATCACCAATTGCTTCACAAACATTTTACATAATGAGGTACTTCATGTTTTGACAAATGATGAGATACTTCTCCTTCTTCTATAGCATTCTCCCTGGTCCTATTTATAGTTGATGGTCAATCCTTGACCCAACATGTGACGATAATTAAATATATGTTTGTTTGGACTCACCAAAATTAATTTTATTAAGTGATTTAAATGTAGATTATTTATGCTTTAACATATTTAGTAAAAATGAATCAAACAATGAATTTGATGTTAAAAATTAATTCTTGGGACAAATTTTAAATATCAGTTTCAAGTTAAAAGTATTTGTATGTAGATGAAAACCATTTTTCTCCAGCTGAGATGAAAACTATTTTACTCGAGCACTTCCCAAAAAAGCAATATCAATTCAATGTTTTCTAAAATCATCCTTGTCTCTTACAAAATAAAATTCAAACATGTAATAAGAGGGATAAAAATGAGCCAAGTAGAATCTAAAAAACCTTACAAAATGAATAGTTACTAAATTTCATTTTTAAATTTATCATGACTTACTAACCTAAATAAAACTTATGATAATTTTAAACTTTTAGTACAAGTTGATTACATTTCTAGGATTTGAAGTATATACACTGTAAGAAGAAAATAGTTTTACACTAATATCCAATCAAAATCCACTATTTTGCAACATTACTCCACTCTTGTATGGGCAGTTAGAAGTTAATAATGCCATATAAAAATATTGTGATATCTAATTGGAAGTCTACACCGAGGGTGCATGCTTGTTAAACTCAAATTTCTAGATAAGTCTAATTCATTAACCCACTATTTCATAAAGCTTGTATTTTTTTTATAGCTACATATAAGGGTTGGAAGTCCAGTAAATTTAAAAAACATGTAAAACAATTAAAGATGATATGTATTCATAAGTCAATTAGAGATAATATGTATTTTGAAGTGAGGTCGCGATAACTTAAATAGCTAGATTCTGCATAAACACAGGGGTCTATTCCATTACCAGTCATGTAAAGCAATTAGAAATTATATGTATTTGAAAAGATTAACACATGCTTATCTGGCATTACAAATTTGTTCTCGACCTTCTGGCTAGATTACCTTTACAGGCTGAGAGAATAAACATAGATGGTTGTTCGATAGGTATCTCACTACAAGAAAATGGCCATTTAACTTCAGAAATTTTAGCTTCAGACCATTTGTGATGCTAATAGCATCAGCTTAGTATCCACAAATCCTTAAGCAAATACACTTTTTTCAATTCATATTTCTTATATGATTTAGCTTCAGCCATATGGACGAGAAAAGACGATGGACGAGAAATCTTTTGTAACACTAATCTGATGTGACGCTAATCTTTTGTGACGCTGATCTTTTGAAAAATTTCTAGTAATATTTGTAATTATTCATGAACGAAGTTGAAACCGAAGAGGAGAAAAGAGGATGGACGAGAAAACACACTGACGGCTGTAGTTTGGGAGATCGATTGGAGGGTGATTCAATTGGCTTTGATCATCATTCAACTGCAATTTTATGTGTAATTCCCAATTTTCTTTTAGCTTTTGACAAACATCATGAGTAGCTAATTTTCATGTTGTTAGGAATGAGATTATCTAGATGACAACTTTTGTTCTATGACTTTCTTCTGATTGAATTTGTGTGATTGCAAAAATGAAAATTAAGTAAAGTAAAATTGGATTGAACTTTATAATAATAAAATTGTCAAGGGATGAGTTTCACTAGATGACTATTTTCAGTTATCAACTTGAATATGACTATTGAATCGACGCATCGAATCATTACCGAATTCTCTAATTTATTCTTGCCCTAATTCCTTAGTGACAGAATCATTAATCCTAAAATAACCCCTAATTCCTAAGTGAATTTAAGATTAGAATTAAGCATGATTGAACAAGAATTCGTAATTGGTTTCAAGGGTTTGCATCTATTCCTAGATTACAATGGCAAGAATTTCTTATCTCAAGCGTTTATAAATTCCACTTTCGTTTCACAATATAAACCGTAAATCAATTTAAAGGCGGCCAAGCAATAAAAGCATTAAGAACAGAGATAAGAAAAATGATTCAATAAAATTCTTCAATAATCAGAAGAAAGTCATAGAACAAAAGTTGTCATCTAGATAATCTCATCCCTAACAACATGAAAATTAGTTACTCATGATGTTTGTCAAAAGCTAAAAGAGAATTGAGAATTACACATAAAATTGCAATTGAATGATGATCAAAGCCAATTGAATCACCCTCCAATCGATCTCCCAAACTATAGCCGTCAGTGTGTTTTCTCGTCCATCGTCTTTTCTCCTCTTTGATAATTACAAATATTTCTGGTTAGTCAAACCTATGAATAATGATAGACATCAATGAAATTAATTACAAATATTTCCTTATTAAAGAATTAAATTTAATTAAGGAAAAACTTAGGTGTATTTCCTTATTTAATTTCAGGTTTTAAGTTTCTCGGCAGTTAACTGCCGAAGTTTTCCTTGGTAGTTAACTGCAGTCGGTTCTATTTTTCTCGGCAGTTAACTACCGAGGGGTATTTTCGTTTTTTATATGTGTTTTTCAGCCTTATAACATATGTATACATCAATTTTCAATAAACTATAGCACTTAACACATCTTGCCTTACCTCTGCGTGTTATATGGCCCCTTGATGTCTTGTGTGTCATTTGTTTGTAGAAAAAGGATTTAGTTTCCAAAAACGAATGTCTCGTGTGTATAACAATACAATTGATAGTTAGTAAAGAATGATCGAAATTTCGAGCAAAAATAGAAATT
>Ga0315913_1011234_pt1 | contig 10158 bp, 5 predicted proteins | sample MpolsnodulesMG_FD_207736 | JGI IMG/M metagenome (GOLD analysis project Ga0315913, IMG submission 207736) | Medicago polymorpha root nodule microbial communities from Los Angeles, California, United States - small nodules | ecosystem: Host-associated > Plants > Roots > Nodule | place: USA...
CCCCCCCCCGACTGAATCTTTGCTTATCCTAAAGTAATTGCTTTGGATGGGAAATATTTGACAAATATTCATCATGATTAGCAAACATAATTAGGAAGTACTTGTTTAGAAATTAGGACAAGGAGAATGACCTAAATATTACCAATTCAAGTCAAAGTTAGAGGCTTAGGCTCCTTAAAAACACAAAACTCACATCAATCGGGCACTCATGTCACAAATTCTCTCAATAATGTTTTAGGTGGTTTGGATTCACAATAATTTTTTTCATCAAAGACTAAATTCTACCATAGACTTGACTATAAACCTACATTCCCACTATCCCTCTTCTGAAAGCAAGCATGAATAAATGATACCTAGTTCAAAGCAAAACAAAATGAGGCCTTAAAGAAAGAAATCTTTTTCAATAAATATGGATACCAATTAAAGTAAAGACTAAACGACCCATTTGATTTAATTGAGTGCTTACATTTTGATCTTAAGCATATGGAGGTTAACCACCTTTAGGGAAGAAAAAAAATGGCATATGGTTCGGGTCACATTTTTTAGTGGATGCAATTACCTTTTACTGCCCTTCTATTTGATTTTTAGGCTCAATATATAATTTATTTGGTTGGTTGCCTATAATTGTACTCCAAAGATATAATTGAGGTACTTTTCATCATACAAGTTACGAATAGCTTCATCAAGGTTACAATTTAAGTTCTAAAGGAACATAAATCTATGAAAAATTGCTCTCAAGATGTTGGTCCAAAATCTCACATTTGTAAGCCTTCAACCAATGGGAGGATGTGTTTTGAAAATATGCTAACTTATCAAATATGCTCTCAATTTTTGAGGTGTACCGTAGAAGTTCCATTCTTAGACATAAAATTCTTTCCCTTTTCCTACATCATGTGTGCAACAAAGTTTTTTTTTTTTTTTTTTATTCATCACGCATGATGAAATTTAATGGGCATTATTCATGAACAAAGACTAAAGAAAAGCAAATTAAATATTTTCTCCCTTAACTAATTTACTAGTTTCATTTTGGTATCGCAAATATGATTCCGCTCATCAATTTGCAACATATTTTAAGTGAAGATAACACTGTAACTAACTTTCTAACTAAGAATCATGGTCTGAGTCACAATGACTTTGTTGTGTTCCATTCCATGAAGCCTCCCATGTCATGACATCTCTCTTTTACATATAAAACTGAATAAAAAGAAAACGAAGAAAAAAGAATGATTTTTGTTTCGGGTAATAATCATTTTGATATCTGAACGGTAACAAGTAGCTATAAATGGTACCTCAATGTATCGAAATTTTAAAATAGTACTTTGATTGTGCACTTAATTAATCAAAATAGTCTTTGACATTAAAATAATTCGTTAATAATGATATATTAGTCCTTCGATATACTTATTTATTGTCATGTTAGTTCTTATAAGTACTTACTTATTTCATTTCAGTTCCTATATGGAAAGAATTATTATGAATATTGAGAGATTATATTTTGACTAACAAATTGTACAATCAGGAACTATTTTAGAATTTTAATACATTGAGTGACTATTGTGACTGTTCATTCACATTTAAGGATCAAAATGACCATTACCCCTTCTTGTTTTTGTGTGAATTGATGGCAAAACTATTCCTTATCTTTTTTTTGTCAGAACTAAACTTTGTTGAATTATCATGACTATTCGAATCCATGATCTCAAATTAAATCGGAGAAGATCATTTATCATATTATCAAATTTGTTTTTTCTTTTTAAAATTATATTAAAAATACAATAGAACAAAAAAAAAGGAAGATTAGTCACTTTAGTCCCTGGATAGGAAAGAAGTCGTCACTTTAGTCTCTGAATGTAAATAAATTGCAAAATAGCCCATGAATGTAGACTCTCTTAGTCAATTTAGTCTCTGAATGCAGACTCTGTTAATCAATTTAGTCCCTGAATGTAAACTCCGTTAATCACTTTACTTCCTGAAATTTACCAACATATTCTATATTCAGGACTAAAGTGACTACTTCTTTTCCACCGAATTACCGTGCCCAATTCCCCAACAAAAAATACATACTATAAAATAAGTTCTGTACGAAAGGAAGAGAGAAAGAAAGGCTGGGTTGTAAGAGAGGAAGAAACGGAAAAACCCTAAACCCTACAATGGCGGATTATCTTCTTCCTTCAGAAATACTCGCCGAAATCTTCTCCCGCTTACCTCCACAATCACTTCTACGATTCCGTTCAACTTCAGAATCGCTTAAATCCATAATCGATTCTCACAACTTCACCAATCTTCACCTCAAAAACTCCCTTAACTTCAGCCTCATCCTCCGCTACAACAACACCGATCTCCACCACCTCCATTTCCCCAACCTAACCACCGCCATCCCCCTCAACCACCCTCTGTTTTTCACCAACCGCATCGCACTCTTCGGTTCATGTAACGGCCTCCTCTGCATTTCCTCCTACACCGAAATCGCTTTCTGGAACCCTAACATCCGTAAACATCGGATTATCCCTCATCTCCCTATCTCTGTTCCTCAATCTGATATCAACATCCACTTCACCTTTTCCATTCACGGATTCGGCTTTGATCCTTTTTCATCCGATTACAAACTCCTCAGAATCTCTTGGTTTGTTGATGTACAAAACCTTACTTTTGATTCATGTGTGAGACTCTTCACCTCGAAGACAAACTCGTGGAAAGTACTTCCTAATATAGAGTATGCTCTTTGCCATGGAAATACCATGGGAGTTTTTGTTGAGAATTCTAGTTCTCTTCATTGGATGATGACAAGGAGATATGATAAGTTTCAACCTTTGTTAATTGTCGCGTTCAACCTAACACTCGAGGTTTTCAATGAGGTTCCTTTTCCTGATGAAATTGGAGGTGAAGAGGTTACTAATAGTGCAAGTTTTGGAATTGATGTTGCTGTTTTGGGAGGGTGTCTTTGTTTGATTGTGAATCATCATACTAAGATTGATGTTTGGGTGATGAAAGAATATGGATGTAGAGATAGTTGGTTTAAAGTTTTTACTTTGATGGGATCGTGTTTCAGTTTACCTTTGAAATCCTTGAGCCCTTTGGGTTATTCGAGTGATAGTAAAAAGGTTTTGTTGGAGGTAAATCATAAGAAGCTGGTTTGGTATGATTTGAAGAGTGAAAAAGTTAGTTATGTTGAGGGAATTCCTAATTTCGATGAAGCCATGATTTGTGTTGGAAGTCTTGTACCACCTTCCTTCCCTGTTGATAATTCTAGGAAGAAGGAGAATCGTTCAAGCAAGAGCAAGAGAAGGTACTTCTTATTGCTTATGTATAAGTCAATATCAATTCAATGGACCCATCATATGTTATATGTAGTTAAACTCTATGTTAATGTATTCTAATTCTTATTATATGACAAAGATTCTCTAATTACTTTGAAATCTCCACCTTTGTTTATGTATATGTATTTGACTATGTGTGTATGCTTGATTTCAATGTATTTGGCAATGTGTGTATGCTTGATTTCAATGTATTTAACAATGTGTGTATGCTTGGTTTCTATGTATTTGGCAATGTATGTATGCATGGTTTCTATGTATTTGACAATGTGTGTATGCTTGATTTTGAAAGAAACAAAAGACAACAATGTATACTATGTATCAGGATTTGCAGGATCTTCACTCCGAAATAATTACTGTGTCAAACTTATTTCGAAATGTTGAGACTATTCACCCTGTTCTTGTATTTTTGTATTTAAGGATAAGAACGTTGTTGTGTTAGAAATTTTCTTGCAATGAAATTACTCCAAATCTATGTACAAATCCTTTTAAAGTATGTATTTTTTTTATCACTATTCTTTTGTGATGTTGTTGAACTTACTTCTGTGAGATGCATGTATTTTTTTACAGGGATGACTTCTTGTCCAAAGGATTTAAATTGACATTGTAAGGGAGTGAAGGAAGAACCTTTGTTGTGTAGCTGAAGCAAGTTCTTTATAGTGATAGAATTTGTCATGTTGGTTTGCAGGAAGCGTTAAATTGATTAGGAATGGAGCATCACCAAGGTTTAGCTCTCTTCTTTAATGGTGTGAGATCACACTTCTCTCTCTCATGTAAAATCTCACATGAGGGGATTCATCTCAGTAGAACCGTGAAAGGATGGAAGTGAAACAAAGATCTGAAGCCAAAATATAATACTGAAGATCAGATACCATATGTACATGACTTCTTTCTTTTCCTTTTTTTTTTTTGGTTTATCACTTGGTCTGCAATTGCTAGGTTCCACTTCCTGCTATAAGCAATACAAAGAAAATGACATATTTGCTGTTTAGGTGTAAGAAAGTGTTGAAAATGACTTATATGTTGTTATGATGATAAAAATTGTTGAAATTTTTTATAGTCTGTGATTTTGTATATGTGCATGTTAATATGGCTTTACCATCAACTGTAATGCAACTTACAGTTGGCAACCTTGCACGAATTGTATTTTTGTTTTGCTTGCTTGTGGAAATCTATTGGCAAGTAACCTACTTGACTTGTGTCACCCATCTTCATTTTCTTCAACCCTGAAAATCTATTTACTTTTGCTTCATCATTGACTTTGTAACCGTCATGGATAACTTAGCTCTGCCATCTTGAGCTTTCTCCATGCTCTTCAATCTATTAATGACAGTTGGAGCTCACAAATTAAGGATGTGACACTGACTGCCATTGCTGATGTCATCTAGATCACTTGGACATGCAATAAATCTTTTTCGTTTTCAGAACAAATTGATTTTGCTTGATCAAGCTATTTCAATGATTTACTCGACCATCTCCTTGACCGGGGTTTATTCCAAAGGCTAAATGTATCCTATAAAAAAATTCTCTATTCTCAATCATTTTAGGGTGGCAGGTCACCCTCGTTGTTTTCCTTGTATCAATCAAGTCAACTAGTATCCTCCTTTTTACCTTTGGGTAAAGTGTAATTTTGATGGTTTAGCCAATGGCTCCGTGGGTTCAGTAGGTTGTGGTGGTATTTTTCGAGATAGCCAGGTTACTTTTTTTTTTTTTTTATGGGTTGTTTTGCTTCCTTCCTTCAGAATAGTTGATCTCTACTTGCTTATTTTCATTCTCTAAAGGCTAGTTCAACTTTTGGCTTGAAAGTGATTCATTCACTTATAGAGCTTTAGGTTTTTTATTCAAGGTACTTTAGCCCTTCGAAGCTCAAAAATAGCCAGAAAAATTGTCTTATTCTCGAACCTATCGACTCACATGTAGAAACCTCTTGCTAAAACATGAAATCCTTCTCTCGCTGCAACAACCCTCACACAAAACCCAACTCGCGAAGAAACTCTCACGCGTGAATCACCTGTTGCTGCATATTGAATTCCTGCGTCCACATTGAATCTCTTTGAGTCAGACTGAGACGTTCTTCTGCCATTGAACTGTTCTGCAGCTGAACTTCCCTTTTCTCACCATTGTAAGTTTCTAAAATCCTTCTTGTTTATACCTTTTCTCATAGAAAATGTTTATTCGACTACTTTGATTAATTTAACTGTTGTTGTTGGTTTGTTTCTTGCCCGTTTATAGGTTTATCTGGTGTATACCATTTTCCTGTTTATAGGTTTCAACTGCATCTGCAGGGAATTTACAATGATGATTTCAGTTGCATGACTAATGTCGTCCCATAAAGTACCTTTTCTTTGTCTTTCCCATGGACATCGAATTTAGCATTTGAATGAATACCAGGTTATTCTGTATCATTTTATGTCATATGAAAATGTGTATGCTTAGAGTAAACCCTCTAGTTACTCCTCCAAAGATTTTCTTCAACCAATTTGTCCATCAAAGATATGAAACAATTGCCAAATGTACCCTCAAAGAATGAATATGATGACATTAAATAGGGACTATCAGGTGACCAAATCTTTATAGAGCAATTGGACCAACAAAATGAGACACTAGTATTTTGAGGGACTAACTTGGTTTGGTGGAAACAATCTTTACAGGGTTTACTTTAATATTTGGAGGACCAAATAAAGGTTCACCCTAAACTGTATTTTGCGTACAAGTTGATAAGTATTTGAATGCTCCATCGTTTATATGTTTATCTATAAACAACTAGCTCTGATAGATCTCTACTGATAAAGCTTCAAACCTGCATCCTTCCCTTCTTCGTCTTTTAACATATAGTCACCTTTTCTTCATAAAACCTGTTACACACATAACATGATTGTCATTATTTCAAAATTTAACATATAGTCACCTTTTGTTCACCAAACGGGTTGCACGCATAACATGATTGTCGTCATTTCAAAATTTAACAGTCACCTTTTCTTCATCAAAATTTAACGTGTTACGCTAATATTGTTGTTTCAATGGCAATCACATTATAAGAAATAACTTAAAAATCTTTTCACCATTGTTCTATACTTGCAACCAACAATCAACCCATTTTGTTTATAGGTAAAACAATAACATTCTGCATAAATTTAGCAATACAGATTGAAGTCAAGAACTAACTAGTTAGGTTTCCATGAAATAAACCATACATATAAAATATTTAGAAAAATACAAAGTAAAAAACACAACTGTGATGATGATGAATAGCATTGTTGTACAAGATAAGATTAGGAATGATATAATTATGACAAAAACGAATGCGAGGATATTGAAGTCTCCTCCTTAGTAGCTGAAACCATGGGACTGCATTGGTGCTTGTTGTGGGCAGAACATCGTCAACTCAAGAATCTAATAATAGAGATGGATGCTGAATCAGTAGTAAGGTGTGTACATGGTGCTGCAAAACCTGATGCAACTGATGAATTAATCATAGACTGCATAGAAGTTCTTGCAAGGCTAGAGAATACTAGTGTTATCTTTGTTAAAAGAGATTGTAATACTGTAGCACATAGTCTTGTCAGCTTAGCACTTTCTGCTGGGTGTAAGCTTTGGGAAGCCAATGTTCCTGACCAAATTATGGCTGCTGTTTGCAAGGATTTACCATTTATCTAATGAAATTCCTTTCCTGTCAGAAAAAAATAATGGAGAGCTCTCTATAGGAGAGATTTTGAGTTAACAAGTCTATCTTCAGAAATGATTCATGGCAACACATTATGACATAATTTGATTCACGTCATTGACCCCATTTAGTGGGAAAAGACTCTAGTTTTTGTTGTCGTTCATGTAATACATACAATATATCAAACCCTCATAAGCAATTGACCACTACTAGTAATAACATCAAATTTCTAAAATTGAGATATTAATTTACAAGAAAATAGAAGTGTAATCAATTTGACCCTAAAACAAAAGAAGAGGTAGATAATGCTGAACCTTACTTCAAAATTTCAAGTGAACCCTTTATTATTTTTACGATTTTCACAGCACACGACAGTCACACCCTATGTGTACTTTAATTAAAATTGCAAGTTATAACAATACATTGAAACATTACCACTCAATACTCATAAATCATAAGAGTTTTTACATTGTACTTCGTACTTGGAGAATTAATCAATAGTAATCATAGATTCATAATCAATATAAGAGACCTACATAACACTTTCTGGCATAATGATAATTAAATAAAAAAAAGAGAAATTGGCAGGTAACCTACCTTAGGACCAAGTTGTTCCAATAAGTCCAACACAGTATACACATTTGAGGATGAGGTTCCAAATAGGGTTAATGGTCATTTTGTTTCTTATATGTTTGAGGCAGTGTTATTATAGCCATTGAATGTATCAAACTTTCAAAACATCCATGATTTATATCCTTTTCATTCACATCACCATCAGACTTCCAAACTCGTCTCTCTTTCTATTCAGACTTCCAAAAACAGTAGAAGTGACTGAAGATTAAAATGTAAGTGACTGATGATTAAAAATTATAAGGTCAAACCATTTTGTTAACTTGATAGCAGAACAACAAAAGTGCCAACATTTGCCTTCAAAAACTAACAAACCTGAATGCCTAATAAAACACAATCGGACATTGTTACAGGAAATAGACATTCATCCTATCCTATGCATAATAAAATTGAATTTCAGTGCAAAGAAACGATATTATAGAAGTGCAATTTCCATGGAATATAACTCATATCAGGTCAAACAAATGAGAAAGAATGATTGTATGAGGTTGATATTGTCTTTGATGACTGATTTGATTATTGAGCACTGTTTTAGTGAAAACATTTGTAGAAATGTTTTAGTTATACACATATCAACAGTAATGATAAAATTGTAGAAATATTTTAGCTACAAACAAATCCCAAGACTAAAATTATTCATGATGACTTTCTCACTTAATAGTGACCCACCAAATATAAATCACTTGAACTAATGTTTTTGGGAGATAGTTTTTTTAAACTTATCTTACAAAAAAGAGCATTCAAGAAGCTATTCCAATTGTGAAATCGCTGGAAACTGTTTCACTTCAATAGACCAAATTGGCACACAATCAATTGGCATGTATTATTCCAGCTCGAGGAATATTAACCAGCTCGGTAGCCTTGATCTTAGTTTTAACTTACTAGCTGGTGACCTCTCTGTATCAATTTGAACATGAGTTCACTTCAAACACTCAACCTGGAAAACAATCAATTGACAGGTATCATTCCACAATGTTTTGCTGATTTATCATCCCTTCAAGTTTTGAATCTACAAATGAACACATTTCAAGGCACTTTGCTAAGTAACTTCTCAAAGGAGAGTGCACTTGAGACTCTGAATCTCTATGGCAACCAATTAGAAGGCTATATTCCTAGATCCTTGTCTCTCTGTAAAGGGTTGAAGTTTCTAAACCTCGGCAGCAACAAATTTCCTGACTGGCTTCAAACACTGCAACATTTGAAAGTTTTGCTGTTGCGAGACAATAAGTTGCATGGTATCATTGTTAATCTAAATACAAAGCGTCCATTTCCAAGTTTAACTATTTAGTATATCTCAGGCAATAACTTTAGTGGTCCACTACCTAAAGCCTATTTTAAGCACTCATAGGGCTTAACCTTTCCCATAACAGACTCATTGCATTGGTTCTATTCCCGAATCCATGGGAAACTTGACAAACTTTGAATGGCTGGATCTCTCGTCAAATATGCTCACTGATGTGATTCCAGTAAAATTAACCAATTTGAGCTTTCTTGAAGTTTTAGACCTTTCCAATAACCATCTGGTGGGAGAAATACCTCGAGGAAAACAGTTCGAGACATTTTCAAATGATTCATATGTAGGAAACTTGGGGTTTTGTGGATTTCCCTTGTCAAAGAAGTGCGGACCTGAACAACATTCTCCACCTTCACTTAACAACAGCTTTTGGAGCGACGAGAAATTTGGATTTGGATGGAAACCGGTGGCAATTGGATATGGATGTGGATTTGTGATTGGAATAGGCCTCGGATATTGTATGTTTTTAATTGGAAAGCCTAGATGGCTTGTGATGATATTTGGTGGTCCGCCTAAAAGAAGAGTGGAAAGGAGAACAAGAGTGAGGAGGAACCATGGTGCAACCATGAATCAGAATCAAATGGTGGCAATGTCTTAGTCTTATTGTTGTGGTTATTTAACTTTGTTAATTCTGTCAAAAATTTATCGTTGTAAAAAAAGTCCAAATTATCAGTTTCACATTCAAATGCTTTTTAAGTAAAACTTTCCACTTATGTAAGCACCCTGGATTTGATTTACTTTGTTTGACATAGATAGGAATTAAATGAAAACATGCTACTTGATCTACTTAATTTTTAACTCGTGTTTAGGATTCATTTGAGCTGAATAGAGACATGATAGGCAGTGTCGACACAATGTAGTTTTAGGCTTAAAAGGAAATTTAAATGAAGACTTTTAAGTGTGTTGAGGAAGAATAACACAAAAAATAAGAAATTTTGTCCATTGGTTGAACATAATTATGTTTGACGCGCGTTGGATACTAAATTTAGATATCTGACACAACTTTCTTCACAAAAAAGAATAGCACAATTCATTTAGTAAAAAACTAGCACACCTCATCAAACTGTAGGTATATTTTTGTCAAACAATAAATGATTAAAAGATACATTCCTTAAAACACAGCAGTGGACATAATCTGGAAGAATAACCAATCACATTTTAATGAAATTAAGCAGATCTGTTTAAATGAAGTAACAGCCATGAACAGTTCTAAAGTTAAGCATCTTGTCAATGATTTGTTTTCATTACTAAAAGTT
>Ga0315913_1011236_pt1 | contig 10158 bp, 5 predicted proteins | sample MpolsnodulesMG_FD_207736 | JGI IMG/M metagenome (GOLD analysis project Ga0315913, IMG submission 207736) | Medicago polymorpha root nodule microbial communities from Los Angeles, California, United States - small nodules | ecosystem: Host-associated > Plants > Roots > Nodule | place: USA...
AGTGCCATTCACAAAATTGTAATGTGCTCCTTTCAAAGCAAGGGTTTTCTTCACAACACCATCTCTCACAAATGGATAAGTCAATAAGTTCCCAAGCGATACATTCACAGCTTCCTGCATTTGAATTAGGAAGTAAAATATTAAATTACAATTTGTAAACACTATAGTTAATGCCAACAAATTTAAGATTTTTTGTATGCATCAATTATGCAAAGTAAATTATAAAATAAATAAGTTAAATAGGGTTGGATTGGATTGTAAAATTGCTTACCTTTTCACAATTTGTGCACTGCTCTGCAAAGCTTAAGCTACTTGTTTCTAATTTAACCTTGGACCTTGCTGGATTACATATTTGGACCCATTGCTCGATGAAATCACTGGAAGATGACAGAAGAAGGAAACTATTATTAGTTTTTTTTCTTCCAAAAATTGTGAGTCATTTTTCTTACGTTACAAAAGTTTAAGCCTATGTTTGGTATCACAACAGTAGTGTTGGAATCACGGTGATATACCATAATTTTGCAAAAGTAACCGTTTATAACTTTTATACAAAAAGTGTAGTTTCTGCAAAACCACGCTAAATAATTGTGATTCTTAAGTGATACCAACATACTCAGTTCATGAAAATTATGTAATAATAATACTATAGTGAGTGAGGACTTTGGGATTATATTTAAAAATCCTTAATAAAAAAAAGAATCAAATCTATACATTATATTTTCCTCCCCTTTCCCGTGAGGGATGATACGTTGTCGTTTAACATGAAAAGGCAGAAGAGCAGTAATAAAATAATAAATTCAATTATTCACTTTTTTTCTATAATTTGTTCTTGGTATATTCCCAAAGAAATTTTTCCAAGAGGTTATTCCTTTTGATTAACCAACGGTGATAGATCATGTTATTTTATTGCTTTATATTCACAATTAAATTATTAATTATATTAATGCTGGCATGTGAATGATAAGTATACTAAACATTTCAACTATAAGATGAAAGGGTGATCTGTGAATCAGCAACATACTTGGAAGTTATGAAAAGCTATCATAATATTTAAAATTAATTAACGTTTAATCACATGTAATGTAATTTGAGTTATCATATCCTTTCGGAAAAATAGTTTATTCCTTCTTTATAAGAGATATTCCAAGGAATATAATAATAAATAAAACCTACCTTGCGGTGGTCCCATCATCTGGGATAGACATGAGCCCCTTTATGCCTCCACAGCAGCTGTGTCCAATAACTACAATATTCTCCACCTGTATGGCATAATGTTTAGAATCCAAAAACAAAAAAGTAAAATGCTATTGGAGTTTTAGAGAAAGACATTTTGTTCATCAATACTAACACAAATTATCTTTTCAATTTCTTCAAATTCTTAAGGCTGTAAATTGGTCAATAAATTTTAAATGAGGTGTTACTATTAGAATTTAGATTGAGTCTAAGTCGATCATTATAAAGTGAACGGATTGTCAACTACTTATTTACATAAACACATTTTTAGATCTTATCTACTAAAATATAAAGCTTTTATCATCGATCATGCTTAGGACTTGACATTTAAAATGTGCATTGAGTAATCGGCTAGTGAGTGATTTGAAAGTGTGTGTCTTAATGAACTTTTGACGGATTTCGGTACCATGGTATAATTTAAGTTGAGTCTAACTTAACCTTTAAAAAATGGACTTATAGAGTGTGAAATGTCCTATACTAATAAACTCATTTTCTAGTGTTACCTAATCAAACACGAGAAAAGTAAATAAGCATTTTTGTCCGCGAAATTGCTAGGATGAAGAAATTTAGTCCATATAAACTTAAGAAGTAGAAAATTAGTTCATAAATACAGATAATTTCACAAAGATCCACAAAACCTATAAAAAGATACACATATTGATTTAAATAGTATTTTGTTGCATCAAAATAAACGTATACTACATTAAATGTTGTGGTGCAAAATTTGAAAAAGAAAAACTAAATTAACTGACATTTCTCAATTTAAACCCCCTACGATTTCAAAAACTAAAATATTATATGTTATTTTACTCAACTTATAAGTAACGCTTATCATTTTGATATGCACAATGCCCGTAATATACGATAAGATATGAAAATTGAGATGCGTGTGGATCCCAACAAATAATGCAATCTAATACTTAACAATGTCAAATGGTGTCTCCTCTACCAAACTTCCACTGCTCCAAGAGACCCACCATATAATAATAATATAAGATAAAGTATATGGTGAAGAAAGAAAGAGAGGTAGAAACAAACAATAAATTGATACCTTTAAATGTAAGACCGCATATTCAATGGCCGCCCCTGCTCCTGAATACTTGGTCTGCCAAAACAAAAAGGCCAGTCAGACTTTTGTGTCTGAATTGAAACACCAAAACAGGTAGTCCAAAATGAAGATATAACTTTGAGTTTGAAGGAATTGTAGCTTAAAGAATACAAATTTAAATTGCCAAAATACAAAGAAAAAATGATTTTGGTTTGAATAAATATGAAAACTTTAAATGTGTAACATGAAGATGACACATGATATTGCTGAGAATAAAATAAGTTGAAGTGACTTCAAACATGTAGGTGGGGATTCTTTCTACACCATGTGAATTCAATAAATTTAACATAATTGTCAAATAGATTAAGTATACAGAATTTCATAAGATTAAAATCTAATTGATGCTTCATATAATATTTTACGTGTAAATATATTACACTTTTATAGTTAGTACTTTTTCTCAATGCAATAAGGTCATATTCTAGAAAAGTAAGTAAACCTTGTCATATGGTGGAACCATGTTGGCGATGTTACGGACCACAAAGGCTTCACCCGGTTGGAAATCCAAAATGTGGGAAGGGCATACTCTAGAATCTGAGCAAGCAAACACCATAAACTGCATGTGCACCATAATCATTAGTGACAGAATAGTACTAATCCAGAATGTGGGAACGACTTTATACTATGATCATGATAATTTTAAGTCAATGGTTCTTTTCGTATACTAATAATAGTAGATGATTTTTATTTTTTTTATTGTTATAGGAATATTATATATCAAAGGTCCCAATGCATTCATCATAAAATATAAAGTATTAGACCACTATAATGATGCTGTTAGTGAGACAAAAAGATATTTAAGAATAAAAAATTAAAACTAATTAGGAATTAAGAGAAGACGTAATTAGTGTGAAATGAAAGAGTAGAGTACACTAGACTACTAGTAATAGAATAGCTGACCTTTGGGCTCTGGCCTTTGGCAAGTTCACCGTACAGCTCAGGATTCTTCCTGAAAAGAGGACGTACAGCACCCACCAATATCTCAGTAAAATGTACTTTCACATACCAAGTTAAGCAAAAAAAATTTTAAATAAAATAAAATAAAAATTAACTTTTCCCTTCAACTTACGGCATAGTTGGGTCAAACTATTAAAACTCATAATAAACTGTCGTTTTAATCTATGACTATTTTTTTTATGCTAACAAATATATTGAAAAATATTGTTAAAAACTATAGAAAGAAATATTGTTTTATAAATATAAGTCTTAAATATTTTTTCCTCTGATCGATTTATAAGAAACATTTGAGTCAACAAAAACGAATGTATATTGTTAAAAAATTTAACTAGATACATCAACATTTGTTGACTCAAATGTCTCTTGTAAATTTGAAACATCAGAATTGTGTGTGAATGTCAGATATTAACATTTTGTCTACAAATAAAAAATATTAATTAAAATTTTATTTTGATATCATTTTGTATTCATGAATTATTAGTAGGTCAACTGTTAATTTTAACAAATTAAATTACTAGTTTTTTTGACAAAATAAAATAAAATAAAATTGCATTTCATTTTCTCTATCAATTTTTCCTTCCCATTTTATCTCTCTTTTCTACACACGAAACATATTTGAAGGAATTTTATCCAATTTGAATAGTTACTTATGAATATGAATCTTCCTAATTCCGTAAGTACGAAACCAAATAAAGCAAAAATGATCCGATCCTAAACACGCACAGTAAAATCAAAGACGTACACGTATTTCTCAGTCTTGAAACTAACAAACCCGGATCGGATCCTCTCATCCGGGTTAAACGGCTTTGAACCGTTGGCCTCTAACTCCGCCGTCAGCTCCTTGATCTTCACGGCAGCGATGTCACCAAGCTCAGCTTTCTCCCTGAAAATAATATAGTAATAACGAAACGGAAAACGTTACATTACACGGTTTGTGTGGGACCCACACGACAATAACAATAACAGAAACCACCACCTCCGCGTTATCAAATGAAAATTGACGCTAAAAGACAGTGGTGTTTGTCTTTTGTGTTCATTACGAAACCGAAAATCAAGAGAGAGAGAGAGAGAGAGAGAGAGAGAGAGAGAGAGAGAGTTTTTCTTACTTGAGAAGTCTGGTCAGAGTTGCGATGGAATCCTCAAATGTTTCTCCAGCCATGTCTTCTTTCTGATTTCATACAAAAAAACAAATACAAAAACAAATGATTCAGTTGATATAAATTAACACCGAAATCATGTGATACTGTAACATAAATGAACGGATCAAAAAAAAATAAAAATTGACGGAAAACTAAGCGATCAAATAATTTGTTGAACAATTGATCATTATTATGCATGTGTTGAATTTAACGACATATATGAAAATTGATGAATAATGAAACAAAGACAGAAAAAGAGTGAAGATGAATCAATCGATATAAATTAGTAATATATTTGTGATTTGTGACGTGAATTGTAGATGATCATAAACTAGCATGATTTGATTTGAATCTGGTATTGGAATTAGAAAAGAATTGCATTATTTAGACGAACCTTGTTTTTTGGTGTGTGTTTTTCTCTTGTGTGATACTGGTGAGATTTGGGTGTGTAAAATTAAGAGACAAATATATATATATATGAGTTTTGACGCGGTAGCTATAGAGAGAGAGGACAAAGAGGAACACGACTCGCGTTTGCTATGCCACTTATCACGGTTTGTAAAAGAAGAATTTTATATTTTTTTCTTACTAAAGTTTTATATTTTTTTATATTTTTTTTGAGTCAATTAGCCTAAAAGTTAGAATTCATCTTTTGCAACGTGAATAACTACGGTGTCTGAAATTCGAACCATAGCTCCTGCATATAATAATGTATGTCTCTGTCAACTGAGTTATACTCACGAAAACTTTTTAAAATTTTAATTTGTGCTTAAAGCAAAATAAATAACTTAGTTAACATAGACATTGCATAATATATACAATGATCGATATTCGAACCTCAGACACATGAAGTTAATATGACATTTTCTTAATGATAAATATAAATTATTATTTTTATTTATCATGATCATCCAATAGAGATGGTTGATAATTTTGTTTCGTTTATCGGCTGAAATGATTAAGCTCTATAATTATGTAGATAACATATCTGGTTTAAAAAATAAACGCCAAATGATTTGAAATTGGTTTAGTGGCTCAACTAATTTGATTTAAAAGAAATAATTGAAAATCTAGGATTCGAGTAATCGCAAGAAGTAAAAACTAACATAACAATTAACATGAAAGTTATGACTTTTGAATTGGATTTCCGGATGCAGGTGGCATCTCTAAAGACAAATCATTATGAAACTTCTGAATTTTCAATTATTGTTTTCTCATATTATTTATGAGTTAGTTTTATATTTTAACTTTTGAGGTGAAGTTTATTTAACGACAAATGAACATGGTTGTTCATACCTTAGTGAGAGTGACACCTACTCGTATTGAACAATTATTGATTAATTACATTAGTTAAGTTTATTTTGTTCAGAAAACATAACAATTACTCCCCCCGTCTCTTAATACTTGACACAATTGACCTTATTGCGCATGTCATGCATAATTTTGAGTTTAAATATCTTGAATAATATATTTAAAAAAATTATGAAAATTTGATATTTTGAAAATATTCATCGAGACAAATCTAACGACAGCTTATATGATATTATTTATCTTTGTATATTAGTAGAAAAATATAGTCAAAGTAAGTTAGGTCAAAATTACACATTTTCAACTCGGTCGTCTATTGCGGTACAGAGGGAGTAACATATTAACAATTTCCTCAAAAAATTAACATATTAATAATTATCATTTAAAAAAAATTGAAATTGGCCCAAAAGAAAATAAAATTAAGTTAGTTCTTTTTTGAAAAAAATAATTTCAGTTTTCGAAACTTCCACTTTAGGTTAATTATTTAATCTTTTTATATATTTGGGGTCAAGTCTTGGATTACGACGTGAGACTCAGGAACCTTCATTTTATTCAAAAGAGGTTTCTCTTTTTCCATGGTAGTAAAATATTGATTATTGATTGAGTCAAAAAAAGGGCAGGTAATTATCATAATACAATAGAATTATTCTTATTTTCAGAAATACATTTATTGATACTTTTTTTTATAGCTTTATACCTTATAAGGTAATATTACCTTTATATTAATTACCTGCTAAAATCACTACAAAAAAAATTACCAACTAAAATAAAAATAATGTGTACTCTAACTAAGATAGTCAAAAATTTATGGTCAAAAGTGATAAATAATTGGTCAAGAGAATGATAAATAATTTGTTAAAATATATTAGATAATAACATCTCACATAAATATATTTATATATATGCGGTCGAAAGTTTGATTTGAAATAATTTTTCTGCTAAACATTAATTAAATTGTTTAAAAGAATATATAATTACTAGAAAAATAATTATATATTCTTAAAATTTGCGTTTTTAACCATAGAGGTGTTTTTGACAAAATAATATAGGTTTTTTTGAAAGAAAAATAATATAAGTTTCTTAAACACCTGCGTTTTTGGAGGTTTGTATCATTAATTAAATTAAAAAATACACAGTAGTAACTAACTAGAAAAACAAAGTGGAATCTGGTGGGGGTGGGACTTGGTGTAGTTTACTGTGACAGAGTCACCCAAATAAAAGACGGTGGTGGCCCAAAATTATAAAAACAAAAAGTCGTGGTAAGGAATCAGGGGCATATTTTTTTTGGATAGAAGAATGATTATTTATTTTGGTAAATAATAAATTGACTTTGAAGTATTTACATTTGGATATATACCTCAACAAAATTGAGAGGAACAATAACAAATAACACAGTATATATATAGAACACCCAAAAGTGATCCCATGCACCCTATATGCCAGGGACAACATTCGACGAATCAACAAAAGACATCTCCCAATATAAGGCTACCATTGAAACCAGTAAAAGTATGTGCAAATCTATTTTACACTATTAATACACATAAAATTATTTTAATATAAATATACACCAATTAAATAATTTTTCAATTATTATACTAAAAAATCATGAGCCATAAACTATATTAAAAAAATAAATAATAATAATAATAATAATAATAATAATAATAGAGTGGAGGGAGTACATTATTTCCTATGTAATGGGAAGATGGTGGGAAAGTTGACTTGTTGAGATTAACAATTTGAAGATAAGGGAACACAGAAAGCAATAGGACAGAGTATACCTACTCTTGGTAAGGCATGTGCCTCGTAGGACTCTGTATTATGAATTCAATTCAATGTGTTACCGATAATGGGTACTTTGGTGCATAAATAAACATAACACATGTGCTGTTTGAACAATTTCATAACCGACTTAAAAACCTAAAAGAAATGAACCAATGTGGATTATGATGATCAATTATTGATTTTATAACATTTGTCAATTAAAAATTTAGGTTCTTATGAAAAACGAAAATGTATGTCATATATATTATATGTTTTATTGAGATAAATTAGATAATGTTCCTCCTCCTACGTTGAGCCATTTCTTTTGCCCCTTCTTAGCATAAAAAAGAGGTAATTCATTTTTTGACTAAAATAAAAGTGATCAAAACTCAATTCAATTCAATAAACAACATACCGAGACAATCTTGCTCGTGCAACACAGCATCATGCACTTTTTGAATGCCCCAGCCATTACTCTCTTTGGTCTTCTTCACCCTGCTTTCCATTTGCAGAAGAAAAAATAATCAATCATCTCAAACATAAATAGAACCAAATAATTTTGGTTATGGAAATTGCTATGTACTTTTTTGGGCCCTTGGAGCTACATGTAAGTTGGATTGGAGGCCTACTTTAGAATAAGAAACGTTAATTTACTATCAAAAGCAATCGGATAAAAAATGTGTTCTTATAGGGGTGTAAAAAGTAGTAAAGTTCTAATTAGTTAATCAAAATGTTGGAAAATGGAGGACGGAAGGCCCATTTACTGTTGGTATTTCCTTTCTCATTTCCACTAATAAAATAAGGATTTTGCTAACAAAATCTTAAGACAATTTGTTAAGGAATCAAAAAGTTAAGATTTTATATTTGAAAAAAATAAATTTAATACAATATTTCTATTATAAAAAAATACAATTTTTATATATTTAGTTTATTAACAAATGCTTTAAGGTCATGTGTTAACATTTGTCGTCAAATAAACATTAGAGAAGACAGTAGAAATATTTTTGAAAATATATTTTAAAAATAGATTAAATATTTTTGAAAATTCTAAAACAAGTTCAAAATAATATTTTCAGTGTCACCCAAAATGCATTTTCTCTAGTTAACTTTCACTTTTTTTGTATCACAATTAACATAAAGTTCATAACCAAATGTCATTTCTACCACCAGAAACAAGTAAAAATTGAAAATTGTAAAGACATGTATCAAACAGTAAATAATTGGAGCGGTGGAGGAAAAGAGAGTACCAAATGTAACTAAAATATGATTGGAGAGATTGGACTTATTTTGCTTTGCCCCTCTGCATGAAATGGTGCTGAAGCAAATGAGAGAAAAATAGCTAATAATCTTCTAGATGTTTGTGTAGAATTGGACTAACATGTATGTGCCTAACATACAAGGGAATGAAAATGAATTTGAAGGGAGCATATATGCAAAGCACATATGAAAAGGATAAAGAAAGCGAAATGTGAGTTAATAGAAGCATTGGGGTTGTTATTGACACTACTTTCTTATCTCTATATTTGGTGTCAATCTGAATGAATAGTTTCTTACATTGTTCTTAAGCCACAAGTAAAGGTGAAGAAGATAAAACTTTCCTCACAATGTTGCATAAACATTATCCGAGTAAAAAGAATATTTGTGAATGTGATTTGACCAATGCCAAATATTTGTCTTGTAATGCAATTGATGATAGATGATTGTATTTGCATTTTGAAGGAAAATCCCGTTTGTGTCGATTAATAGATTTTGATATTTCAAGAGAGATAGATTGATATATTAATAAAAAGGTTAAATACGACTTTAGTTCCAATTACATCACAAGTTTTCAGGTTTAGTCCCTATAAAATTTTAATGGTAATTTTAGTTCTCCATAATAACGTAGATTGTAAGAATAATCCCTATTTTGATTTATTTTTTTTACAAAAAAATGGACACTCCAAAACCGTCCTTATAAATGCAAATAGTGACTAAAAGTGAATAAATTTTTTGTAGAGACTAAACTTAAAGGCTTGTAATTTTGTAAGGACTAAAAATATATTTAATCCTTAATAAAATAATAGTAGGATTATTTAGGTTAAACATATATTTTTAGGGTAAGAACAATAAGGTCAACCGATGTTTTTCATCATTTAACTTTTTTTTTATTTAAATTCATTTTGATCATCTATCTTTCAAAATATTTATTTTTATCATTTATCTTTACACTATTATACAAATTCACTATTTTATCTAGGGTTAAATATGTTTTTGATCCCTATAAAATTTGAAACTTCTAAGTTTAGTCCTTACTTAATTTTAATAGCTTTTTTAGTCCCTATAAAAATAGTTTACATGTAGTTTTAATCCCTACTAAAACAAAGTTTCTCTAATTTTTAACTCTTAAATTTTTGAACAATTTTTTTGAGGCAAGTTTAGAACATTACAAAAGGTTCGTTTACTAAAATTTAGAATTTTTTAACATAAAATGAATTAAATATAAATTTTTTTAAAACACAAAAGTTCAAGATAAAATTAACAAAAATCTTAATGTAGAAATAAAATTTTCTGCATATGAACTTTCAGTAACGTTCTTAACACTTCTGCAAAAAATTGTTCAAAATCTCAAAAGTTTAAGCATATTTAAACAAATTTAGATTTAGTATG
>Ga0315913_1011238_pt1 | contig 10156 bp, 3 predicted proteins | sample MpolsnodulesMG_FD_207736 | JGI IMG/M metagenome (GOLD analysis project Ga0315913, IMG submission 207736) | Medicago polymorpha root nodule microbial communities from Los Angeles, California, United States - small nodules | ecosystem: Host-associated > Plants > Roots > Nodule | place: USA...
AGATAATTAGTCATAAATAAATACAACTATAATAAAATGATTGTTTGACTGTAATTTAAATATATTAGGCATACAATTATTATTAATCTAATAGACACAAAAATATCATGTCAACCACAGTTGTACGTACGCTCATAAAATCAATTAAAATAATGGCTATAGGTGAACGTATACACATGTAGATATATGAAAATGTTGTTTATTGAAAATAGTGGTGTTACAAATTACATTAGTTTCAAAGATAAAATAAGTTTCATTTTTTAAAAAGCATCATTATTAATTATAGTTAGCTGAGTGGTTTGCGTAATAAGATACACTAAATAAGGGTATGCTAATGAAAAATTTGTTAATACTTTATTGATATTTTAAAACAATAATTATCTTGAGATAAAAATTTATTGCAAAAGAGACATTTATAATAAGATAGAGCAAAATATAATTTTGGCTTTCAAAAAAAGGGTGTACAGTCCTCATGAACGCTTACTTGGTAGGATTATTGAATAATATATGCAATGACTGTGGTTCGAACTTCAAACACCCTACTTATTTTCTAGCCACTAGGTTACTGAACAAAAATAAAGTGTGTATAAATAAATTAAACTCAACTAACATTGTAATTAATAACATTTATTTGTATTTTTAAAATTCAATGTATCGATTAATTTCAAGTTATTCATCTTTATCTTTGGTAATCTATGCTTTAAACATACAAGTTAAGAAGTTATTTAATTGACTTTTCTGAAGAAAAAAAGTTATTTAGGTGATTTATATTTTTACCAAAATAATATTATTTATTTCTCCTTTTTCAATATAAGGAATATAAAAATCAGACTACAAACAATCTTACACTGAAATATTTTAATTATTTAATATGTAACAAAATATAAACAAACTAACCAAAAAGTCAACTGTATTTAGTCTAAAATGTAGACAAAAAACATTTGATTTAATATACCCATGTGCTTATGTTGTTTTTCTACATTGTTAATTCTTTTTTTATAAACAAAAACTTTGAACGTTCATATAGAGTTTAATTATTTAAGATCCATTTAACAATAATAGTAACATAAAAAATATGTTATTAAATATATTTTGACAAAAAATGGTAACATATTACATTTAAATGACAATCTTAAAATTGTATAAATAAGACGTACATAAAAACCTAAATAGTAGATGAACCAAAAACCTAATTTAATATTGCAAGTTAATCCACATCTTGGCTCTCTCTCACTCAACAAATAGACCTGATTGTAATACCCTTGTAAATTTAATTCAATTATTCATAACTTCTATGTTCATCCTTAATTCTAATTTTTCCATCTTCCCTGCTTAAATTAGTAATCAATCTCAACTTCCTATGTTAATTTTTCAGGTTTATCCTTGCTTGATTTTTAGCTATAATTTGATTTACACAACTCATTTTTGATTGAAACTATATTTGATGGATTCTTAACATCTATGTCTAAATTTCAAATGAAGATACCAAGACTCAATCCTGCACTAGGCTCATGCTTGCAACATAATGATGCAAAGTCTCTGTCGAACTCTCTCATAAAACTTCTCCCTTTAATCTTGAATATAAGCAACAAAATATTTTTCTGTTATGTTGTGGTCTGAAATATATGAAAATCTTGACTAGTTTTACTACATTTAATGCTATTATTCCTAAAATATCATTTTATTAATTTATATTTGATTTATATAACACCTCTTTTTTTCTCATGGTTCAAGTTTCCATGAGGGACATTTTAGAAAATATAACTCCTTTTTTTGTTTGAGAAGAAAAACTAATTTTCTTAAAGAGCATGAGATATTTTTTTCTTGCTTATATATGAGGCTAGAGAGACTATGTACTAGAATTATTTTACAAGAATTAAGTATCTATAATTTTAAGCTATATATACGAGTAAAGATCAACTTACTCTAAAAGTCCTCTAAAAAAATATTACTCCATGAGTAACTATGTGTATGATCATTCCTCTTAATAACCCGTTACAAACATTAGACTTCTTCAATCCAACCGTTTGATTAAAGTTATTATTATATAGATCAACTCAACAAAATTTTCTAAAAAATCAACAATTCTAGCTATAGTATTGATCTACTCAATACGAACATTTAATTCAATGGTTGGATGGGTGAAATATGATTTTTATAATGAGTTATTAAACAGATTAACTCTATGCAAAGTTACTATTAAAGTCTCTCTCTCTCTCTCTAGATGCTAATATAACAAAAGTGATCAATTAAAATAAATGGTATTGTAAAAAATTAATTCAAATAAACGGTGCATATATCATTTTTACTTAAAATTTTGAGGACCGATTGATTTCTCCCACATGGCGTAAGACAGAGGAAATTCATAAACACAAAATACGAAATACACTCTAAATATTGGATTTGAGATTCACTAGTGTTATCTTCCTTAAAGCCATTAACATTAGAGAAACTCGATTATTTGGGAGATGTAATTGCTTATAAATGACCAAAATTGATTTAATTACCATTATATTTAAGCATATGAAGGATGAACCAATTGAATATGAGACTTTTATTTCAATTTTTTGATTTAGTTTCATAGAAAGAATATTTATGAAATTTCTCACACATTAATATAAGAGGCTAAATTTATTACTAGCTTAAATAAAGATATTATTAAAAAAAATTGTATTGATATTCTAAATTGATAAATAATTTGAAATGCATAAATATTCTAAACATGACATTTATATTGAGATGGATGAAATTAATTTTTTATTAACACAACTTTATTTAAGGTGATATGTTGTGTACAATGATTATTTTTTGCAACTAATAATATCATATCTCATGACAACAAACAAAAGGAACAAATTCCTTAAATTTCTAGAGCCCTAACTCCAGATTCATTATGTTATCATTGATATTAGCAGAATTAGCACACACATTATTATCAATTGGTTTATCCAACTGATTGATATATGCCCTAGTTCCATCGATTGAAGACACCTCAATTTCATCATTCAGTTGGAGGATTGGGGGAGCTGCAGATGATGTCATGTTAGTAACATTGACATTATTCCTCAAAGATGGCATCGGAGGTTGTGAAGCAACAACCTGAAGGTTAGGATTTGAAAATTGATTGACTCTTGGTTGAGAGATCAACAAAGCTTGTTGTTGTGGTTCCTGAAAAGCTCTATTTCCAGCAAAGTTTCCATCAGTTCCATGCATCAACATTGGTCTAGGAAAATTTGGTTGGTGAAGTACTCTCTGAGAACTGGTATGGTTAAGCCTTCTCATGGCAAGGTTTTCTTGAAAAAAATGAGAATCATGATGTGTTTTGAATAATTGGAAGTTGGTGAAAACTTGGTTGCAAAATTTGCAAGCAAAAAAAAGTTGATTGAAGATGGAAACAACGGTAGCCATGGTGATTGATAAAGCACTGTATGAGTATTTTATGATCATTGCCTACATTCAACACTTTATATAAGAGAAAATTATCATAATAATGCCAATTGCAATTTAATTTGTGGCCTTTCAAAACATTAATTATATTTACATATAAAAATTAAATTAATAATTGTTTTGACTATAATTATAAACTTTTTATACATGTTAAATGTACCACAATAAATATCACATTTTTTCCACAAATTAAGAAAAGACTACAAATAAAAGATAATAATAATTTTATGAAATTATCATGTTAAATATTGGTGCATTATCATTATCATAAATGCAAAGAGGAATATAAGGACTTAGGAGTGATGCACATATTATTAATTAAAGGGTATAATGATGGACAAAATTGACAAGTGCACTAAATCATAACAAGTAATAAAGTAGTAAGTTTATCGTTCTTCATTGAAATTGTCGTTCAACTTAGTAATTAATAACACTTATTTTAAATAGTGAAAATAAACTAAATTTGAATAGAATTGCAGGATTGAATTACTCTGTCAAATGCAAGATTAGGTTTGTGATTCAGATAATTAATGATGATTAGAGAATCCTTTGAATCCCCCCTTCATCTTTGTTGGAATTAAATTTTATGAAATAAATAGCTTATGTGTGCTACTTATGATGTAATGAAACAAGCGGATAAAACTCTCACGAAGCTTCTCACAACAACTATGTGTTTGACCAACCTAGGTTGTGTATGGCAATTGTCCAAAGAATGGAGTATTTAAATGGTCAGAATTCAAACTTGAACTTCCTAACCTCTATAAGAAGTGGTAATTAGAAAATCCAATGTAAATTATATAATTTTGGGTTGTTAGTGCCTACTTTCATCCTACGGACCATTCTTCAAGATTACACAGTTAGTTTTTTTTTTTATAAGACAAGAGCAAAATGACATAAAAAAGAATAGTGTTCAACTAAGTTGGAACCTTACTCTAATCTAATGCCAATTGCTCATATATATTTTTTTTTTAAAAAGGAAAAAATTACATAAAAACTGGGGGACATAAAACCTAACCCAGTAAACAGCCCAAACGGGCAAAACAAAAAATAAAAAAAAATAAAAAATCACAAAATGGATCCAACCCTAAAATTAAAGCAAACAATGAATACTAAGAGAGTCTAAATTTTGGCGAATGGAACGAACAATGCCACTGAAAGATGCTTGAAAGTGGAGTGGACTCGACCACCAACCGTTTGCTGCGATCAATGCAATCAACCATTTATGGCCCACAACAAGCGATCCTACAAGCACAACCTAGGCAAGCACGAACAAACACCAACATGAACCAGCAACTCCCTGTAGCAAATAGTGAATGGAGAATCTAAACCGGTGTATGAATCATCTGTCAGCACAGAAGCGATTCAAGATCCTTTAACTCCCTGCCAAACAACAACAAGCTATAATTGCCCTTTCGAGCCAAACCATCTGCAAATCCAGTAAAACACGATGCCAGTGCACAACGAAAGAACCAACCACCAACACAGATAGATTCAAGAACCAACAACCCTTTCAAGCCAAAATTCAGAGCGATGAAATCTCCCATCACTGTAAATTGGTTCTCTGATCATCGCGGCAACATAGATGATGTTTAACCGAACATCTCAGATTGCGATAAAATCAACCATAAATGTCAACACGATCAACAACTGCGAACCACCAATAACAACATATTGAAAATTCGACGGCGGTAAACAACCACCGCGAATAAGGAACGAGAGACTGATTCCCCTTCCGATTCACGAGAGGACAGACACACGGTGTGACCACAAAGCAGCAGCACCATCGTAAATCCCATCCCCCGATCTAATCGGCGCAAATCAACGTGTCACAAACGCGAAACCAAGATTGGACCAGAGAACAGTACCGCAATAACGCGACGACAACAAGAAGCCACCGCAGCGGAGCTGATACCGGGACATCCCTTTTGGAACAAGACCCATCTAGGTCTGTAGATGGTGACGTGAGCCAAAGAACTCGATCAAACTTAGTTAGCCAACTGAATAAACCATTAAAGAACATGCATAATCTAATTTAAATCAGGCACAATACAAACATAAACTGAATGAAAACTTTATTAATAATATCCAACAAATAAGAAAGGGTTCGTCATGGAACCCTAATTAAGAGGTTTATTTTCTCATGACAACATACATCATAACAAAACAATAGAAAAACATATTCTAGATAGAACAAGAGAAGAAAGAAATCATGCCTTAAAGCTCTGATGTTTGTCCTTTGCCTTGAACCGTCAGTGTTCTAAATAAAAAATAATGACTGTTGTTGGAACAAAATATGTTTAACATGCATTACCCTTAGAGTTTTGATGATAACAACGTATTAAAAATTGTCAATTGAATATGCTAATATTTGTTCAAGTGTACAGGACCATAGACAAAGTTTTTGATATCTTATAAGGTTTTGAAAGAACAAAAGAGAGCAAAGGAATCAACAATATTAAAACTTGAAGCATCTGAAGAGAAGTGCTCCTGAAGTTAAGTGCTCCTGAAGTGATGACGTCATCAGAAGCAAGTTCGTCAGAAGCATCTCATCAGAAGCAATATCACTAGAAGCTGAAGTTCATCAGGAGATGAGAGACTTAAAGCTTCAAAGGCTGATTCATGGATTTAATCTCGTCCGGCATTGCAAAAGACTCAAAGAGTGAAGCAACGGTCGATTTGAAAGGATTTGAAAGCATTGGATGCTTATTCTCTCAAGAGCGTTGACAAAGAACAATTGTACGAACTGTACAACCACTTCCTCCACTACTCTGTTCGTGTCTCTGCATCAAGACAAAAATAACAGCTATGCCTGCAGCAATGTTCCTTTCAACTAGGAATGCATTTGAAATTGATCCTTCATAGGACAATAATCATATCAGGCAAAAGATCATTGGTGATTTTGATCAAGCTTCAAACGACTCTTTTAATGTGCTGTCAATTTCCAACGTATCTTTCACACCTCTATATAAAGGAATGAAGACCTGCTAGTTGGATATGCAGAAAACACACAAAAACAAGACTCATACAACAATTCACAAAGTGCCAAACTCTGTTATTGTTCTGCATTTAAAGTCACTTAGAATTTCTTATCAAAGTTCATATCTTAGAAATTCTAGAGTCTTAAGAGTCTGTATCTGATTTGTATTGTGAACACCACTGATTGTATATCAAGTGTTCAAACTCAAACAATCTTCTTTGTAATTCTGTTTGATTAGAAGTCTCTTGCTTGTGTGCTTGAGCAATAGAACTCTCTTGCAGTTGTGCTTGAGCATTGGAAGTCTCTTGACTGTGTTCAGGAGCATAGGAAATCTCTTGCAGTTGTGCTTGAGTAATTTGAAGTCTCGTGCTAGTTGTAGCATTGAGCAGTTGTAATTTAATATTACATTCTTAGTGAACTCTCCTTGGAAGTGCAAGGGGGACATAACTACTTCCGGTTTGTGGAAGGAACTTGTATAATTGCTTTGTGTCTTTCTTCTCTCTCTCTCTCTCTCTCTCTCTCTCTCTCTCTCTCTCTCTCTCTCTCTGTTTTATCCATTGCATTTAGATTCTGATTATCATTTCAGTAGCTGAACGCTATCTGCTTCTGACAAGTGACTTCAGTAGGAGAAAACGAAGAAAAAGCAAACACAATTCAACCTCCCCTTCTTGTGTTTTTCTCACCTTTAAGTGCAAGGATCTCTATTTATAGCAAATGATTGGGTATGGTTTATGATAAGAAAACTTGGCTTTTTGCACCGATCCAGCTTGGAAAACAAGCTGCAGGTAAAAAAATACCCCCAGCCGGGCACTAATGGCGCATGCAGGGGGGCTAATGGCGCCCAGGGCAGTAGCAATATTTCCTCAAGCGCTAATGATGCATGGATAGGCGCCTGAGGCAACCTTTGATATGCGAACTCTTGTGTTCTTCTTTCGTTTTCGATCATTCTTCCGTCTAGAAACTCTTAAGGAACTTGAAATGAATTTTCTTCACTTTGTATTGTCTTTAAAAACCTTCTAGGAACCATTGATTTCAATCTTTATATTCTTGATCCTTCATGTGATATCTTGATTTGTTTATTTACATGATTTCTCACTACAAAACACTCTAAACATCTATAGAGTTGCATGGTCTAGGATAAAAGTGAATTACAATAACCCGAGTGAAAACACTACAATATGTTCCTCAAACCATTAACAACTCCTCTATCTCTCAACTTATTTGTCTTCAAATGTAAAGAAAAGTACTAAAAACATAGCCAAAAATGTCTTATAATGTTTTGTCATCACAACCCCAATCTTAAACTGTTGTTTGTACGCAAGCAACACAATAGAAAGAAGTTAGAGTTTACATGAATTTAAAGAATGAAACATACCTTTCCGGAGATTTTCTCAGATTGTTATTCCTTTCATTATCAGACTTGACTAACTTACCACCTCCATGCAAGCGGAACAGGTTTAGAGAAGACACTCTTACTTTCAACCACATACAATTGCAAGATACACGTATATATCTCCTTAAGCTAGTGGTGTTGGTCAAGGCATTTTCCACACTCCAGCAGTCATGTGATTGTACCTTTCTATGAGATTGAAGCAATTCTAAAGAGACATTCAAGAGATATATCATTTATAACATGGCTGAAGTAAAGGTGAGATATATTTGGGAAAGTAGGCTAACAAGCACTTTGGAGTTAGATTCCAAGGATTCCCTAATTGAAATACTTTGAAGAACTTTGTCATCTAAACCTGTAACTTCATTCACAAACTTTGTCAGTTCACAGAATTTCGGCACTAGTAGAACTACTTATTCTTTTTTTAAGGGATCAAACTTTTATTTGTCTCTTGAATTATTATTTTTTTAGACCATCCTTTTGATGTTTTATCTACATTTTTTCTTTTTCAATTTTTTTTTTGATAACCAAGTTCTACTAGTATCCAACCCCAAACTTAAGATGTTGTTAATTCCAAAAAGCAAACTTAATTTCAAACGATGACAAGTATTTCACTAACCTGTCTAACTCCAAAAAATAAATTAAAGAGATATAATCATTAGGGTTCATAACCTTTCCATCGATCGTCCCTTTAATTTGGCCCACTAAAGTAACCAAGAAAAAAATAATGCAAGGTGGCTTGAAAATAGGCTCTAGTTACCAAAAACAAAGGTCTCGTGTGTATAAAAATACAACCGATAGTCCTTAGAGAACAACCGAAATTTTGAGCAAAAATAGCAATTCAACATGGAACACTCGTAATGAAAGAAAAAAAGTAGAAACAAATTGGAATATATATTTGGCTCAAAATCTCACCGGTTATGCTATACATAAATGTAGTGGTGACGTTTTCTAAGTATCTTCCGCAACAAGCTCCAATAGTTATCGCGCTCTTGAACTTTGGAAGTAAGCTAGCCCTCTGCTGAAAATGTTTGAAACAATTCTCCTAGATTAAAACAAATTTTTTTATTTTTGAATGGAAAAGTTATGCAATTCATGTAAAAACAACGAGCCTAGTCGTGAGTTAGCAACAACAAAAGAAATAATTTAAGAGATAGTGTGGCTATGTAAAATAAATGACTGAAATTTAAAATTATTTGAAAAATAAAAAGATGGGTTGCCTCCCATTGAATGCTTGTTTAGTGTCTCGAGCTTGAAGCATGTATCTAAGTTAAGCTTGGGAACTCCAAACCTCCAGGTTCCACATCTCTTCTTCTTCTGGCTCTTCCTCATAGTTTGACCATCCATAATCTCCTTCAGGCTTTAACCATTCATAAGCTTCTTCAGACCATGAGCCTTCTTCTCTTTCTTATTTAGGTTCTGATTCACTGGAATAGTCTATCATAGCTTTGAATTTCTCCCAATTGTCAGCAAACTTCATCCCCTCATCTTAAGCATTTGATGATGGAGTCACCTTGTATCATTGATAGTACCTGTTGGACCTTATGAATATGAACACCTTTTGCTCCAAGTCAATCAAAGCTTTAGTTGTTGCCAAGAATGACCGTCCTAAAATCAATGGGTAGTCTTGCTTTCCTTTATCTTTTCTTGCTTTCCTTTATCTTTTGAAACGATGACATTGATTTCGAACTTGAATCCATCAACGTCAACCATCACGTCTCTGACCATGCCAACAGGTTTTGTCTTTCCGCCATCTGCAAGACCAATGTTCATAAAGCAAGGACGCAAAGTTAGTCCCCCAATCTAGTTAAAAGTAGATAACAACATTAGATTGCCATTTCCCCCCAAATCACATAAGGCTTCTCCTACAAAAACATTTCCTGCATTAACAGGAATATCAAAGTATCCAGGATCATCTTCTTCTTTTGGTACCTGAAAATCTTGAACAACACAACAATTTTTTTTTAGAGAAATAAATCCCTCCTTAGAAGGTTCCTCATCCAACTTCAAGATCTCTTGCAAGAATTTCATACAACATGGACTCTTTTCGACCATTTCTTTTATGGGCATATTAACTTTAAACTTTTCTAGAGCTTTGATGAGATTTTAAAAATTTTGATTTTTTGAATGTTCATCACACTACAAGAATTTTGGTTATTATTGACATATTTAATCCCTCAGTAGTGTATCAAATCCCTCAGTAATACACATTACTGGCGGATTTGTTGAGGAAAAAGGTCCCTCGGTAATACTGGCGTCAGTAATGTTACTGGTGGAATTTTCCCTCAGTAATGATGAGATGGTTTTGACAAAGCATTACTGAGGGATTATTCCCTCAATAA
>Ga0315913_1011244_pt1 | contig 10154 bp, 6 predicted proteins | sample MpolsnodulesMG_FD_207736 | JGI IMG/M metagenome (GOLD analysis project Ga0315913, IMG submission 207736) | Medicago polymorpha root nodule microbial communities from Los Angeles, California, United States - small nodules | ecosystem: Host-associated > Plants > Roots > Nodule | place: USA...
CTCACATAGAATGCAAAAATTAAAAGAGAATAAAACTAAATGATGTTGATTGATGTGATTAAATTATTTGTTTAAAATTTTTCCATTTGATGTGAGTGTGTCCAAATATTTATCATTTGTGCTTGTGTCCATAGAAGAGTTTCTCGGCTGTGATCTATTTGGCTCTGTGTTGGGGACAGGAAAGAGATTCGAGTCCAGAGTACATAGTATATGTGAATTGTTTATTAAACTATCACCTACTCTATGCTTTGTGTTTTACTCACATTTTACGGTTAGAGATGTTTTAGAAATGACACCCTCGCAATGACTTTCCAGCAAGTTTCCTATTTGACTGAAACCCATCAACGAAATCACTCATGTTTTACAAAGCTTGACCTCCTAAAACAAGCATCCACCTCCATTTGTCCAAAAGGGCCAAGTTTCCCAAAATCACCCCTACGTTTCAGCTTACACTCCTCACTCAGACCACTTAACCCTGGAGATTTTTGTCGCCTAAAAGAAGTGTCTGAAATATGTAAAGAAAGAAAGAAAAGAAAAACAATCAAAAGTAACGCAAGTAGTCACTTTTAATAATGGACACTTTGTACCAATATAAAGTCATTTAAGAGTTGTCTATTGAAATTTTAAAAAGTACTACTACTTATTTGACTCATAAGTTTACCAAATTATTTGACTCCAAGCAACTGATTGCCTCTTACGAGGATTACCACCCGGAGCAAGAAGAGATGATGATATGATTAGTTTTCATACAAATCAATCAAGTTTGAGAAAATTGTTTCAATTCAAATATTTAAAGGTAAATGCTAGTACCTTGTTTTTTTTTTTAGAGACTAACAAGTGTCTTGTTAAGTCCCGTAAGTGTAGCTCAGTTGGTAGCTACAAGGGATAATTTGTGCAGGGGTCCGGGTTTGAATCCCGGATTCCCTACTTCTCCACACATAATGTGTGTGAACCTAGCCACTAGAATACTTGACAAAAAAAAAACACAAGTGCTTTGTTAAGAAGTCTAAAGAAAAAACTTTATTTTGGAAATGATGCATTCAATACATTGAAACTTTAAAAAGTAATTTTTTTTATATAAAACTTAACAATTATTTCTATTTTTGAATCTTTAAACACTCGTTAGCAAAACTCATATTCAAAAAGTAGGTGGCGGATCTAAATTGTGTGGTTGGAATAAATTGTAAAATAATTGATGCAGTAGTATGATTTTTTGTGTACAACCTTTTTTTAGTGGAGACAAACAGAAATTCACGTAACAAGAATTTTTAATTAAATTCTTAAAAAAAATAAAAATTAAGTAAAACCGTGTAATGAGCTTGTTTTCTGGTCATTCATATTTAACCATTTTGATTTTAAGGAATTATAAAAGTAAAACTAGTCACAACATTAGTGAAAAAAGTTCTTGCTGATACGCAAAACCTTTCTATTTTAACTGTTTTTGGTAATCTTGTAAGAAAAAGTGTTTAGGTAAAATCGGTAATAACCTTCTTCTCGGTTCTCTCACGAGTCACGATATGACTTTTTTTGGTTAAGGAATTAATACTAGTCACTGTATTAGTAAAAAATAATAGCAGTGTATTAGAAATTTGAAAAGAATTGTTACATTTACATTTTCAAGTGATTGAAAAAAATAATCCACTAAATATGTTAAGTGTATTCTTAAAAAGTATCCATATCCATATTGTAACATTCTTTTACGTGTTAAGTCACTAAAATATTATTTAAGGAAAGTCATTAAAATTCGGTTAAAAAAAGTCACTTAAATTTACTACTTCAAACTCAATTATAAAAAATATATCTAAATTTGTTGGAATCCAATATAAACAATTCTCAACTAATTTATTCACATTTACTTATCATTCTAAATATATTCTTAAATTAATAACTTTACATTGGGAGGAAATGACCATTATGCTTCCTTTGTCTCACAGTATGTGTACTTTAGCAAAAAAAAGAAAATCATATTGACAGTTGATTTACTTAATTCAGGTGAATAATTTAATTTTTTTCCCCCATCTTTACCTATTTTTTTAGAGGACTGTGATGCAACTTGCATGTACTTTGGAACTAGTCATAGTTAGCAGTGCATAGTCATATTAGAATGCCTCAGATTTATTTTCTTCAATTGACCTTTTAAAAAAATATGGAGTAATGACGTAATGACTTAAATTATTGTAATGCTTTAGTAATTTTTTTTTTGTGGTCGGGGTTCGAATCACGGATCATATATATATTATATATTGTTCATACCAACTGAACTAAACTTACGAGGATAATATTTTAGACATTTTTAGTCATTAATTATATGACACCAGAAATGAGAATGAATTTCCATAATTATAAAAGAGTTGGAAAGAAGATTGAGACTTTGAAATTATATAAAAATCCTCAGATTTTTTTATTTTTTTTAATCAAGTTTACACTTATATTTAGCACTAATCTTGGAAAGAAAATATGTGAAGTACATCTAATAGATTCTCCCCTCTTAATCAATTTTTTTTCGTACAAAAGAGTAAGAGATTGAAAGATCACTTTTCAACCTTGTGATACACTGATACTCCATTCAAATCTAGCACATGGAAAGGAAGAAATATTAACCTCTTAAATACTCATTACCCTTAAATATAAGTCATCTTCCAAGTTACTAGATGTATTTGTTATTATTTTTTCTTAATATAACCTTACGTCAATTGTAAATACATCTATCTATACACAAAGAGTAGTTTAGTAAAAGTATTACATAAAATATACACATTAATTACACTACCAACTTTTTAACATATATGAAAAATGTAAAAAGATGTTTATAAAAAGGGATGGAGGGAGTACATCTCAAGTAACTCAAATGATTAATCTATGATGTTGCATATAAAGAAGGAGGGTATAATGGTTTTATTTTTAAAAATTACTTCCTCCGTCCTAAATGAGTGTCGTAGAATGAAGTATATTATTCAAATATATATTTTAACTATATTTTTATTTTAATACAAAAAGACAAATGATAACATATAAATTGTTATGTGAGTTTTCTTATGAATTTTAAAGTGTCAATTTTTTTATATAAATGTGTATTGACTGATGTCGACTAAATAATTCATTTTGGGACAAGTACTGTTCAAAATAGAAGTTGTGTTAATGCATCTCAACGCCCATTTCATGGTGTGGGGACAATATCAATGACACATAACTTACCACTCAAATTAAGGCGCAATTAATATTCATTGAGTTGAGCACCTAACCAAACCCACTACTAGTACTCTCCACTTATATAAACAAAAACAACCCACATAGCCATTATAACTTTCTATGCTTATAAATACATAGCCAATTAATCAAGTATACTTCACTCTAAAATTTGTCCAAATATTTGCTAATTAGAGATCAAGTAGTGAGAATGATGAAGATGAAGGTTGTGTGTGCATTGATGCTTATGGTAGTGCTTATGGTTGAAGTGGCTACCATTGCTGAGGCTGCAAATTGTAGCCCACTTGAATTAAGTCCTTGTCTTGGGGCAATTACTTCAAATTCACCACCTTCAACTAATTGTTGCTCCAAATTGAGGGAGCAAAGACCATGCTTATGTCAATACATCAAAAACCCAAATTTGAGGCAATATGTTAACTCTCCTGGTTCTAAAAGGGTTGCTAGTGCTTGTAATGTTGTCATCCCAAATTGTTAAGTTCAAATAAACTAAAACCATCCTTTTCTATATACGACCATCCATGAGGTATTATTGTATTTCTTAAATACAAATTATGTCCTTTAAGTTTGTAAGTTAGTATAATTATCTTTGGATAATTAAGTTAATTAGTAAGATAAAAAAGCTTGATCACTATATATATACACATATTGTGTGTAAGATATATATGTGATGTATTGTAGCTTTGAACTTGTGATCTGTACTTAGCTTTGAACTTGTGATCTGTACTTAACAATGATGAATAATAATAATAAAGTGATGGTGTTATTATATTATTTATATTCAGAGTGATATTAATTTGCTCGAACAAATTAACTCTGATATATTTTATATGTGATTGAGTATAATATTAATAAGTTTGTGTTGAAGAATTTTTAAATGATTAGCTAATAGTTGGTTCTGGCAAATAATAACTGATTAGCTAGCAGATTAATATAATTCATATTTTTTGGGGTCATAACATAATAACACTTGTATTTTATATGTGAGTGAAGTTTTATATAAGTGTTGCGATGCATAGAACCGGCTTCCTCTCAAGATTTTAGAGCCTCTATTCTACCGAATTTCTTTTACAATTTTGCTACCGATTATTTGATAGAAAAATCACATTTTTTTTTTTTTGATTTTGTATGTGCTTATTTAAGCTTTTAAATTAATAAAGCCTAAAAAAATAGTAGTTGATTTTTTTTTTTTTTGTGGTGGTTGGAGTTTAAACCTCGAACCTTCCTTGCCAAAGTTAAACTCACGAGGACTAAAAAAATAGTTGATTGAAATGTGAAATTATTTTTAGAAGTTTCAAAATAAATTAAAATAGGTTTTAATGAGTGTGGTAAATAAGCGAAAAAATTATAAAGTGGATTTTTTTTTTTGTCAAGTTATAAAGTGGCTTTTACTATGCTATAGGCTAACTGAAATTAACTTCTGATACACACAAAATTTGAAAAATATATAATTTTGGTGGAACACAAGCTATTTGTTTTCGTAAAACGATTAATTAGTCAACAATTTCTTAAACGAATTTTAGTTTATTTTGAATATTAGTCTTCCTTCACAATTATATGCACACAATAATTGATGTAAGATGCTCATATCTTGTTCCGACAAAGTAGAGATGTGGGGGAGAGAAATTACGAAAACTGAGGGAAAAATGTAGTATAAAATGAGAAAAGTAAAATTTGAGGAATGGGAGACCTGTAGACCAAATATATCTAAGAAACCTGTCATTATAATAATGACATTTCATTTCTTTTAGGCTTTATTTGAGAGTTTAGAGTCTAGAGGAAGTGAATGTACTGAAGGTGGAAAATACAGGAGAAAATGGAGTAATCTTTCACTTTTTTGAAAGAATAGTTTTTTAGATATGATAAATTTAAGAGCGGTTCTCCCATCCTCCCTTCTATTTTTTATTTTAATAATATTATAACAACATAAATTAAATTTGAAGAATTCATATAAACCTCCAAAATCATCATCCAATACAATTTTTGAGTTCATCAAATAAGGAGGGTTTTGTATTATGAAAAAAAGTTAACCCATAAAATCCTCTCCTCCTGTTGTCATTTATTTCTTCCACCTGTTCACTCCTTTTTTCCATGTCTCTCCCCTCCCTTACCCTTCAAACTCGCAAACAAAGCCTTGGGAAATAAGAGAGTTCGATCTCTGCATTTAAAATCATCTCCATTTATTCAATTTGCTGAGAGAAAATATAAAAAGTTTGAAAAAAATTATAAAATAATTAATTATGGCTGGACTCACTAAATGGTAGAACACATCTCATCTACTTTTTGTATCTATATCTTTTTAAATAATTACATCATTCATTTATCATGCTTCATGATAAATGGAAAGGTTATGCAATAATCTTTGTTTTTATATTGATACGATCCTATAAGAGATTTTAGGTTAATAGAAATTGATGCTCTGATCCAGAAAATTAGGACAAAGTACATAAATTTTGGATGACCAAATGTTTTTTTTTATAAATGGGACGAGACAGAGCATTATGTATTTATTTTTTTTACAAATGTTTATATAATGTATTAGAGCTGCACTGCGGTACATTCACGATTAGTATGAAACATGGGATCAAAACTAATGTATGATATCTTTGCAACGACAAAAAATGACGAATGGTCGAATGGATATTTACCGTAGGATATGCATTAGGTTGTAATTTGTTGTTATTTGAGATCAAGGAAATTTTTTCGTGTGAACTGAGTAAAGGTATCACTACTTTATTTTGTTAGCGATCATCTCTACATAAATTCTCTTCTACACTTTGAGATTTGTTCCGTTAAGAACATTAAAATTTTGAAAAATCTCTCTTAAAATCCCAACAGTAGTATCAGAGTTTTGGTTCTGATTAAATCATTAAATTTGAATTTAATTTATGCATAATGATATTAATATGATGATATATTCCTAGCTAGTTATATGCAAATGTTAATCGGTATATATGATACTTCGATGATAACATAAACTATTTTCGTTTGAATCGTATAAAAAAACTTATTTTCAACAAAGAGTAATTAAAATTGGCACCATGTTTTGTATTTGGATGATTCAATATTGTTCTAGCTTTACCTGCACCTCTTAATATTTATGCTCGAGACATTGTTCTGGCTTTACCCGCACATGTTCCATCCATGAATCCCTTAAGTGTTGTCTTTCACACACTTATGACCTCCCTTTCGAATGCAAAGTAGTCTTGTGACAATCTTTACATACGTTGCATCTGAATCTGCCCAAACCACTTAAACTACAAACATTGACTATGAACCATTCCTAACCATTCTTGAACCTGGATAACCTTTGCCAAACACATCAGAAGTTGTGCAATAACCTGACCAAACTATTCTTCAATCTGACCAACCTCAACCTTCTCTCACTTAACAGAAATTAGCACTATCATCTGCAATAAGGCTAAGAATATGTTCTCTAATAGTCAGAACGCAGTGAATGTTGAACTCTTGCCATCCAGTCTAAAATTCTTCCTCTTAATTCATTAGACTTGCTCATCAGAAGAAAAAGATCTAAGGACTTAGCTTTGATTGTTCTCAAAGAAGAATTGTCTGATGAAAAGAAGACACATGAAGCATTGGAAGCTAAGATTGAGGAAATTGCTTAGATTCAATCAACTATGATTCAAACTCAAGTAATGTTTATGCAGAACCAGGCAGAATTGAAGGTCAATCAAGATGAGATGTCTTTCATCTAGATATTTCTTCTTAAGGACACTCTGGTTGCCGAGGAATATTCTTCTTCACTAATGGCTCCATATCAATAAATCTTGATGTTGTTGAGTTTCATAAAAAGCTCACAATTTAATGGGAAAATAGTTGAAGAAGTTGAAATGATGTCTCAAGTTTATACCGAAGATTGGCTCCACTCTCGAACTATATACTGAAATTAGCTATTGCTCAATCCTATATCTATTTGGTGGGACATTATGCCCGAGTTTGTTTGGGGGGATTTCTTTAGGGACCGTTTGGAGTTACCTAATTTTTGTTTTTCGTATTTTTCATTTCCTTTTGAGGGTTTGGTTTCACACCCCCCGGTACATAATTTTCCCTTTTATATATTATATGGGTGAGCGGCAGAGGATTGGAGTTCCCTGGAAGTGTCGACCTAATCGGGATGTCCAACGACTCCTTGATGTCTTCCTCACTCTTGATTCAATAAAAAAAAAAGATGAGATGTGTTCTGACATCAAGACTCTATTGAGTTGTTTTCCAAACAACCTTAGGACACCTTTATATACATTTTTTTTTTGTTGCACAAAACACTTCTGAACTTGTATATTCATTAACTTTGATATTTTGGTTAATATACAGTTTATTTTATATATCCATTTCTCTGTGTGCATTATTATCTTGTTTTTGTTGATGACAAAAGGGGGAGTCAGATAGAAAGTATTTAAGTTTGAGTATGAACGTATAAGAGAGCTTAAAATACTCAACCTCTAGCAATTTTTTATGGCTTAAATGGATGAATCTTAAATTTTTGAACTTTGGCAAATGAACTTAAATAAAAGGAATACTGGTTTGTTTAGATACAACTATATAAAAGGAAAATAATCTCAATATTTTGGTAGTTATTTTCTCTCTCTTCTAAATATGATTTTTGTTACAAAAGAAACAAAAGGGTTAAAAATTAAAATATGTTGAGGTGTCAAATAATTAGGATGGGAAAAAGTGTGGTTTTTGGGTAAGAGAATGCAAAAAGAAAAGAAAAAACAAAAAAGAAACAGTTATCTAGGGAAGAAGATCCCACTAGCATATGCTAGTAGGAGGTTGTTGATTCCATCTGGAGGTGCAGCAAAGGACTCGTACGTCTCAAGAGAGCTAGCCCAAATCTTTGCAAGGTAATCTGCACAGACATTACCTTCCCTTAGAGTATGAACTAATTCCACTTGCCAATCTCGAGATAGCAGCTCCTGGATATTATAAAGGATCGCAACATAGTGATGCCATTATTTAACAGGTTTCTTAATCAACTTGATTGCTGTTTTAGAATCGGAATAACACACCAACTCTGACATGCCAAATTCCCAAGCCATTCTCAATCCATGATAAACTGCCAAGAATTTTGCATGCATGATATTTGAAAAACCAATGTTTCCCGAAAAGCCACTATACCAAGCACCATCATCATTACGAAGCAAACCCCTAAAACCGGAAACACCCGGATTACCAAGACTGCTCCCATGAACATTTAAAATCATGTCATTCCCATTGGACATATTCCACTTTATCAACCTCGTGACAGAATCATGCTGATGTTTAAGGAAACACTTCGATAACAGTTGGGCATAATTAAAAGTACCCAACTGTTAGTGAAGGAAGACATTAATTCATTCGCAAAACACAACTTATTTCTCCCACGCCACAACCACCAACGAGCAGCCAAAAATAGAAAAATAGTGGTGCCAAACGTTCCTTGCCTCAACCAGTCATATAAATCATCCCCTTGGTAGAATAAGTGGTCCACGAAACCAGTAGATTTCTAGAAAATGGTTGCGAATTCACAATCTCACAAACAATGAAGAATTGTTTCAGCATGTTGATTGCACCTAGGGCAGAGATTGGATTGAAACATGCCACAATGACATAACATCGATCTTGTAGGAAGAGAATTATGGAGAGTTGTCCAAAGGAAGAATTTCAGCTTTTCTAGAGCGGAGATATGCCACAACCAATTCCACGAGATATTGTCCATAGGATTGTTCCCGAAATCAATTCTGTTAAGCTAGTAATAACCATCCCGAGCAGAATATATACCATTTAGATTGCCTTTCCAGGTGACACAATCTGGAACATAAGGAATTAGACAAATAGGAAGCACTTGCAATCGATCTTTGACATCACTAGGAAGAGAAGTGTAAAGCAATGTAAAATTCCAGTGTCCATCAACATATACATCCCTTACCCTCATGCGAAGATCATGGATATCCACAAAGAGGACATGCTCAGCTAATTTCCCTATACCTAACCAATTGACGAACCAGAGGAAGAATCACCATTTCCCAATCTATACTCGAAGCCATCCTTGAGGGTTGCAACAACTTTCATTATGACATTCCATGTAACCGAGCCAGCCTTCCTATTCATATTCAAGAGATTGGCAGTATGAATGTATTTATGCTTTAGCACTTGGACCCATAAAGAATCACTATCGTGGTGGATACTCCAAACTAACTTTCCCAACAAAGGAGTGTTTGCCTCTCTCGCCTTTTGAATCCCAAGACCACCCAATTTTTTTGGCTTAGTAATGTTATTCCATCCAACAAGATGCACACCCGGGTCTGAGCCCCCATTCCACAAAAAATTCCTAGCCATGCGATCAATAGCCTCGCAAGTTGATCGAGGAAGCCATGCCACCTGCATGTAGTAATTGGGGATGGAATTTAACACTGAACGAACCAAGGTTAAGAGACCAACTTTGTTTAATAATTTATGATGCCAAGTGGCTAATCTCTGATTAATTTTCTCTTCTAAGAACTCAAAATCTCTTCGCTGAAGACGACCATGCAGCATGGGAAATACCAGGTACTTTCCAAGCAAAAGAGAACGCTGGATACCTGTATTAGCAACAATGGAGATCATTTTAGTCTGTATTAGCAAAAGTGTGGTTTTGCTATGGTCATCAACTTTGATAATTAGAAAAAGATGATGTGAAAAATGGGTTTTAAAAAAATTACCACATCATTAAAAAAAAAGTGGCACATCATCACTTTTAGAGAACCAAAATAAGGGTTGAGACAAAATTGCAACAAAAAGAAAAATCGAGGAGCAAAAACGTTCGATTTAGAAACATGAACCATTTTTGTAAGAAAGGCAAAATACAAGGACCAAAAGTACCATTAAACCAAAAATAAAAACCACCAATAACAATTAAAAGGAAAGAAGAGATGGACTCTTTCTACCAATAAAAGATGATTTAAGAGTCTTCC
>Ga0315913_1011245_pt1 | contig 10154 bp, 3 predicted proteins | sample MpolsnodulesMG_FD_207736 | JGI IMG/M metagenome (GOLD analysis project Ga0315913, IMG submission 207736) | Medicago polymorpha root nodule microbial communities from Los Angeles, California, United States - small nodules | ecosystem: Host-associated > Plants > Roots > Nodule | place: USA...
ATCTACAGAAACAATATATATATATATACAAACGATGACACAACATGATAGGAATGAAAAGTTCATCAGTGAGGAGAAATATTAGGGATTGCTGCATTTTAGAGGGAATTTGTTAGGTTAAATTGGTGTGCTGCATTTTAGATGGAATTTGTTAGGTTAAATTGCTGCTAACCTAATGCAGCATTTTATAGGAAAATTATCAGGTTAAGTTGCTGCAGACCTAATAAAATTAATAAATAAGGATAAATAAGACATTTTAGAGGGAAATTATTAGGTTAACTTGCTGCAGACCTAATAAAATTAATAAATAAGGATAAAGATAAGGATATAGCCAAGTTTACATGGAAATTAGGGTAGCCGTGTTTGCATGGAAATTAGGGTATTCTGTTTGTAAACATATTAAATAAGTGTAGAAAATATTGTATAAAAAAGGCAACAGGATAGGAATGAAATTGGTGCAATACATTTTTTTAGTATTAAATAAGTGTACCAAAAATATTTCCTTAAAAAAAAAGGCATAAAATTGGTGCGATGCATTTTTTTTAGTATTAAATAAGTGTACAAAATATTTCATTAAAAAAAAATGTACAAAATATTATCAAAAAAAAGACATGAAATTGGTTCCAAAAAAAAGGGTATAAAATATTGTAAAAAAAAAGAAGGCATGAACTGCATAATTGAGAGACTCAATGAATTTTTCTAGTATTGTGTACAAAATATTGTCAAAAAAAAAGGTAAGAGGATAGCAAAAAAAAACAAGAGGATAGGAATGAAATTGGTGCGATGCATTTTTTTAGATGAAATTTGTTAGGTTAAATTACTGCTAACCTAATACAGAAATGAGCGGGAAAATATTAGGTTAAATTGCTGCAGACCTAACAAAATTAATAAATAAGGATTACCACAATTCCTTTGTCTCTTATTATAAGAAAGAAAATTCAATTTTTAGGTTTATTAAATATCTCATGTCTATTTAATATATAATATAGATCAAATACATCAATTATTAAATAAATTTAAAATATGTATTCTTTTTTCTAATAATAAAGACCAGAGCCTAGAGGTCGTATTCACTAACCTAGTATTTATATTGACTATGGAAATTGGATGTTATTGGATATAGCCAACTTCATACTAATTGAATCATGTGATTAATATAAAAAAATGTAATAGTTTGCATTTTATAGAATATTGTTGATATTTAAAAGATTAAATAAATTTTAAATATAATTTACTTTAAAATAAATAAAATATAAAAATCCAACAAAATTGAATTTAAGATGATGAAGTGTGCACCAAATGAATAAAAACCTTCTATTGGTCTCACATGCAAGTGTAATTTTTCTTCATACCTTTCTTTTCAACTTTGACATATTTGGAGAGACTTAAAATAAATTTGAACATAAAAAATACCACGACCAGCTGTCACATGCAAATGGAATTTTCTTTTTCTACTTTCACAAAGAAAGTGCAAAATATGAAAGGAGAAAAAGAAGTGAGGAAGAAGTAGGGTAAGCACGTGAAATGCGTATGGTAAGCAAGCAGCATTGTCTCAAACAATTTATAATAAAAGTGATTATCTACGTGGCAAACATGAAGAGTGTGTCATCATACTAATGAAGAAACACGTGGCATGGTGGGGTTGATGATAGCATTAATGAGTGTCATGTGTTTATGTTCAGAAGCACAAAGAACAGTGTGACAAGTTTAAAAAGGGGCCCACAAATATAGTGATAATTTGCTCCTATTCTTACAGTCATCTACCGACAGGAGACAAGTGAGGAGGGAGGGTGATGGTGTTGTGTTGGCAAGAGCAGAGATTTGCAAAGAGTCAAGATTCAAGAGAGTGAGTGTGAAGATTCATGTGCATTGTGATTTTATGGCGCCAAGGATAGGTTATGACTTATGAGGATTTTTTTATTCTTTGGTGCTCTATTGAGAAATGAATTTCACTCACTATAAGCTTTGTGTAGGAAATAGGTCAGATAGTTCAATATTGGGTATCTGATGCAATCAATGTGAGACCCATGTTAGATCAAACTCTTTTTACAAGTAGATAAGATATTTTTATTTTATTTTTTAAAATAGTCTCACCCATTACGTGCGAAGAAATAGGAATTACATGTTTTAACTCGCGCAATTGCACTCTAACACTATCGGATATCTATGTAGTGTGTATTTGGTTTATCTTTGAATAGAATTGATTCTGACAGAATTGATTTTGATAGAATTGATTTTGAGAGAATTGATTTATGTTTGGATACAATAATGTAGAATTGATTAAACAAAATGGATGTTGTTTGGATAGTTTTGATCAAAATTGTTTTTGACTGTATAATTACTAAAATGGACATGCTAAATAGAAATAAATGGACATAGTTGAATGTATATGTAGATCAATACAAAATGTAGATATATTATTTAATTTAAATAAATAAATTTTTTATATCTTAATTTAAAAAATAATAACTATGATTATTAAACCAAATTTTTTGGACAAAATATTTGCTCTATGTATAAAATATATTTAAGTTAAATAATAATAGAGATTGTTGCAAAAAATGATAAAAATATAGTATGAAAGAAAAAAAATACAATAAATTTGAATGGAAAAACCGTAAAGAAAAATCCATTTTTTTTGTCAAAAAAAAAATCCAAATTTTTGTAACTCATAACCATCAATATTTTATGGGGCTAATTTGGTTTGTTAATTTTTTTGATTAAATTTGGTTCATCAAATTAAATACAAACAAAAAGGATAATTGATGAAGGACAATAAAGGAAAATAATAGGTTGTAATAATTAAAATATAAAATTTAATGGAGAATTGATTCTGGTTAACTCAAAAGTTAGGAATTGTAGCTTCAACCAGAATTGCTTTTGGAGAAGAGAATTGCTTTTGTAAAGCTGAACCAAACATGTGACAAATTGCTTTTTTTCAATTCTGAAGTTGTAGAAGCGATTCTAGATTAAAAAAAAGCTGAACCAAACAAGCACTAATTCGTGTGGAATATACTTCGAATCCCTTAACAATGTTTTAGGTTGTAACTTCGTAGATAGAAAATTGTGGTTAGAATAAAAGACTTCACTGAAAATGGTCATTAAATTCTTTATCCAACATTAGTCTTAGCAATTAAATTGATATTTTGCATCAATAACACAGTTATCAAAACCATTGCATAATGTCAATTTATATGATAAACAAGAACTAGCTAATGAATACAAAAAGTTGACAGTCAATAATTTGTATGGTATACAAAATTGCACATGTCAAAAGAACATATAAATACAAATACTTTAATTAACTAGTTCAACGAAATTTGTCCATATTGATAGCTTTATGCCACGCCAAAGACTTAGTTGTTTTATGATAGACATGGATATATAGGAGTATCTGATACGTATATTTGGGATTACCCTAACTTAACTTTCATAACCTTGAGACTGACAGAGAAATATGCTAACGTACATTTTCTGCTAATCTTAATTCCTTCCCATTTGTTTGTTTTCTTCCTTTCTTATTCACTATTTCAACTTCCAATGCATCGTGGTCCTCAGATGTTGCCATTTCACGTTCTCTTCTGACTCTTCCCATTTATCCACACTCTTCTCCATAACCACTTGTTCAATGTTGTAGCCTTCCCATTTCCACAGTCTATGCCAACTTATTATTACTCCAAAATTTATTTTTCAACAAGAAATGAATAAAAAATGAACAGGTCTCGTGTGGGTAGAAATGAATTGATTCCATTGTGCAATAGTAGGACCACCTCAATCCAAACACTACTCCACTTCTTATCTCATTTAATTGGTATACAATGATAACAAATGCCTAAGAACATCTAGGGCATTTGTTAAATATTTAATTATAAAAAATAATTTTGTTAATGTGTGTCTTAAGAACACATGCTCCATTTATTCACATTCGTTGTCATATAGTAATTCACAATTCACGTTGGTATTTGATACAAATACAGGTTTGCGATACGCGACATGTGAAGAATTCAGTACGTATGAATATATAGAATTCAGTTCACGGTTCGAAGCATATCAAGAGAATTATGTTGATGTAGAACAGAAGCAAGGATTAACAAGCGTTAAACCTAAAAGGTAAACAGACAGGTTGCAAGCGACAAACCTATCAAATAAGGGTTTTCGAAATCCATCAGAATTGAGAAAAGTACTCGATAATTTTATTGAATGAAAGAGTTCCCCTTAGGTTACGAAAGTTCTGTTTAAATATTAGGAGAAATATGAGCCGAAAAAAAACAAACTGAAATAAAACAGAAAAATAATAAATATGTTGGAATATTAAAATGCGGTTTTGGGCTTTCTGATGACTCCGAAGACTAAAATCACCCATATATCATGGCAAAGCGACGAGTTATGCTTGTGAGGTCTGAGGCTTTTGGAAAAGGTATAATTCGAGTCAATCTGACACTGAATGTCAAATCCACACTATTCTAAGTGAGTCTTTCTTGCATGTCACTTCATCTTTGATACGCGCTGCCGTTTTACTTAAATCGGATGTAATTATGAATCACATTTTGAAAGTGTGATATTTTAACTACTAAGGCTATTTAATTTCACAAGAGAGTGAGATAGTGACCAGCCATTATTATGATCTTTGTTTCTGGATACGATATGAATGAATGAGTACTTTTTTGCAATATCGTTTGTTGTCTGTTTATGATGATGATATTGATTCATTGATTCATTCATGTAATGTCGCAGAATTGGGTGTGATATTGTTTTGGAGCGAACGTGGTTCTTAAGCTAAAGCAAAGCTACAATTATAGGCCATCAATTTCTGTACATAGTGGGACTACTGATCAGATCAGATGGGTCTGATTCTCATGTCTCACTCTCTACTTCCCACATGCTGACGTTAAATGCCCAACAACATCTTACATTACATTTAGTCAATAGTACAGTACTGCCATTTCATTTTATTTACCCCACCTTGTTCTCTTGTGTTGTAGCATTCCATTTCAATTGGACAGTACTCCACCCACTTTCCTACCACCTATAATTGGAACCATCCTGATCCTACTACTACTTCTACAAATTTCTAAAGTTACTATATAAAGCAAACTAGATTTGGTTAAAAATAAGAAACTTAATCATCGTGTTTTCGACTAAAATCATGTTAACAATTACCCTAAAACATTGTCTATACAACCCACGAAAAAAAGTTTTCTTTTTTTCTGTCTAGTAGCCTAGTGGCTAGAGCTCACACATTTAAATGTGAGAAGTGGGGTGTCCAGGGTTCGAACTCCGGCCCCTGCATAAATCATGCAATGTCCCTACCAATTGAGCTAAGCTCACGGGGACACAAAAAAAAAACACGTGTAAAAGTTATCTTAAAATACAAGTCAAACACGTGTAAAAGTCATAGTTATACAATATATATTTGTTAGTATTTTTCTTTCAACATAAATAAACTAATAATAATTAGTAGTTCAATCGAAATATGGATGACACCGGAAATTAGGTTAAAAAAAATTAGTAACGCAGACTCATTTTAAACCTTTATTTTTTTTCTTCCAATATATACTTCTTATGATGAATACTATTGGGACTGTGCATAGATATAAGTGGTCGTCGTGACCTGAATCGATTGACGCGAATACCATTTATATTTTGCTAATTTATTTGTACATAATTGACTTGTAAGATGGAGGAGATGTCGTGCTATATAAACTTATATGAGACCTTCTCTTTATAAACTGATTCACTCTCCCACGCTAGCCTTCGCCTTAGTTTTATTGATTTTTTCTAATAGTGTATACTTTATATGTGTCATTTTGTAAAAAGTTATGAAATTCAAAATTAGTGTTTTCTATTATAATAGAATTAAAAGAAGTAGGGAAACAATAAGAAATATTGATTGCACGAGGGGGGGTAATATGATGAAAACAGGCACTGCATGCATGTGTGTGTTTTCTCCCCTAATAGAGATAAAGTGGTAGAATCAAATCAAAATTAACAAAAACCATAAAAGTGATAGAAGAAAAAACAAGTGATTCACCCCACAAACCAGATTTAAAGTGATTCGAGAGTGTCTTTTACTCTATTCCACGAGAATGGATTTTATTCTAAAAAGTAAAAAGCATAAAGATAGTGGTAAGACTTACAGAAAATAAGAAAAGTAAAAGAAAAAAGAATCAAAAGGCACTTGAATAGGAAAGAAGAAAAAGGGTAGAAAGAGGAAGATGTGTGAACATTTTTAATCATTCCATCCCAAATTGAGAAGAGAAGTACAACTAAAATTATACTTTCCTATTCTTTTTTGTGATAGACAAGTCACAAGACAAGAGTTTGTGTATTGGGAAAAGATAAAAGATAAAGTTTAAGAGAAGACTGAGAAGGATGGCTCTACCTGCATCTTTGGTTTATCAATATACATGTGGGTCACTAACTCATATTATTACTATCAGGGAATTGGACTTTAATAATATTTGCAATCATATAAGTTTTGACAGATTAAAAGCAGTTTTTTTTGGATTTTTAATATTTAATTTGTTTAATAATGTTTGTTTTGGATTTTTTTAAAATCTATTTCGTCAAGAAAATTAATTTTAACCTTAAAATGAAAGATTGTTTTTAATAGTTTTTTTTAAAAAAAATTTCTATTTCATCTAAAAACAAATAAATAAGTCTTAAACTTTCAAATCTTTAAAAAATGATTTCAATGATAGGTAACAAACCAAAATTAGCTTTAACATTTCTTAAAAATCTCTATAATTTTTTTTAAAGAAAATCATTTTTTTAAAGGCAAAACAAACACATCCTAAAAGGACAAAAGTGGGGGGAGGGTATTTAGTGTGTGAAATATTTATGGTTAAATATGTTTTTGATCCCTATAAATATGTTAGATTTTTGTTTTGTTAAAAAAATATATAGGGGTCAGGAGGATTAGGGAATTCAATATGTCGTTACTTGGAAAATGGTGTTGGAGGTTAACGGGAGAAAAAATGTTGTTTGTGGTATAGAGTCTTAGCTGGGAGGTATGGCGAGGAAAGAGGCACTATAAGCAATGGAGGGAGATCAACGTCGGTGTGGTGGAATAATTTGCTTAGTATTCAGAGGGGCGCTGAAAAGGGGGTTGTAGGTTAGTTTACTGATCACTTACGGGGTGAGGTGGTGGATGGTGTAGGAACTTTATTTTGGTGGGATCCTTGGTTAGAAGGAGGGATTTTGAAGGATGGATTTAGTCATCTTTTTATCTTTCAGATAACAGATTGGCAACTGTGGCGGACATGTTTTCTCTAGGCTGGGGAGAGGGCGGAGAGGTGAGAAAATGGTGTCGTAGGTTATTGGCTTGGGAGGAAGAATTGAGGAGTGAATGTTGTGCGCTTTTACTACCAATTGTTTTGCAGGATAATGTGAATGACAGGTGGACTTGGCAACTTCATGCCTCTTCGAAATACAATATTGCTAGTATTTACAACTTTCTAACATCAAGAGATCAAACTTTCAACAATGATCATACTTCAATTATTTGGCACAAGGACGTTCCTCTAAACGTCAATATTTTCGCTTAGCGTTTAGTGCGTAACCGACTTTCAACAACAGAGAACTTGATCAGGAGAAGGATTCTACAGCCGAATACATATCTTTGTTCAAGAGGTTGTGGGTTTGAAGAGAATATTAATCACATTTTCTTGCATTGTCGTTTTTTGGACAAATCTCGTAGGATATTTATTCTTGGCTAGGATTGGCTTCAGTCAAGCCAGCTAATGTTCACGAACATATTCTTCAATTATGTTATCTAGGTGGCTTCTCAAAAACCATTTATTCTACTTTCTACTTGATTTGGCTCTCTTGTACTTGGATTGTTTGGTGTGATAGGAACTATAGAGTCTTCCAACAAAAAGGAAATTCTATTCATCAACTTATAGATAAAATTAAGCTACAATCCTTCTGGTGGTTGAAAACAAATCATCCTAATTTTCCTTTTAATTACCACCCATGGTAACTTAACCCTCTTTTTTGCTTAAGAGTGGCTACTTAGCTTTTTTTTGTTTAGTTTTTTTGGTGTTCTTTGGCGAGCTTGTTATAGCTTTAGCGCTAGCTTTCTTTGTGTTTGGAAAATTGATGTAACATATACTTTATCTTCTTAGTTCCCCTCTGACACTCCTTGTGCTTGAGAGACTAAGTTTCTCGGCATTTTACTCCATTTTAACTTCTTCAAAAAAAAATTATTATAAAATGTTTCTCGGTCAAAACATATTTTAATTTTCATACTATATCTAGAGTTTTATTGAAAAATATCAATTAACGACACCTATTATTAATTGAAAAAAGTCAAAAAAATAATTAAAAAGCCATTTATATATATATATATATATATATATATCAAAGAGCTTAAACTAGTACTAGTATAATTTTTTAATAAAATAAATAATTATTTACAAATAAAATATTAATTTGATTTTGAATAAAAAAGAATCACATTATTCTCTTTTAAGAGATGCTAAAATTACATTGCTCTTTCCATCTTTCCTCTCATGTTACAATATGCATTCCACTTTTATTTTAATGCAAAACATATCAGAGAAAATTACAAATTCATTTTTTTTTAAAGATGGTTGAACATAGCACGATCTAGTGTGACAACGTGCACGAGGCTTAGCGTGCACCTTTGCGGTGCTGCTCAGATGTAAAGCTTAGCTTTATTGGGCCGTTTTTGTTGGACTTTTCCCGTTAAGCTTTATGCCGGTCTGAAATAGTACTCAATCCAACAACCAACATGGTTGATGTAATGAAAGGGTTAGAATTCATCGCAACATGGAGGACCAAACTAAATTTAAATTTCGAATGAGATAAGTGTTTAATTTAGTGTCCAACGGTAACTTGAATAGGATACCTCCAATTGATGTAACCTATGAGAAACCAACCAATAATTTAGGAAAATCGATGTTCACACATTTGATAAAGCTGAAAAACACATTAAAAGACGAAAAGCCCCGGCGGCAGTTAACTACCGAGGAAAGGAACCGGCAGGAGTTAACTGCCGAAGTTACTTCGGCAGTTAACTGCCAATGATCTGTTATAAGAATAGAACAAACATAGGAGTTTCCAAAACTCCATTGTTGCGTTTTTTGCTTCCATAGGTGCGAATTTAACAAAGCATAAGCCATTCCAAGCCAATTTCAAGCACAAAATCAAGTAAATTTTTTGAATCCTATTACATTGTTGTTTTGTGATTGAATTGTTAGTTTTTTTTTTGGTTAAATTTTGATTATAGAGGTTTTATTGATTTTATGATAGTTTAGGTTTAGGTCTTGATGAATTGTTGTAGAATTGTTAGAATTGTTAGGTTTAGGTTTTGATTTTATGATTTTATGATAGTTTAGGTTTAGGCTGGAATTGTTAGAATTGTTGTTAGAATTATTTAGGTTTAGGTTTAGGTTGTTATGAATTGTTAGAATTGTTATAGAAGTTTTATTGAATTGTTAGGTTTAGGTTATGATGAATTGTTTAGGTTTAGGTTTAAGTTTTGATTTTATGATTTTATGGCATTGTTGTTTATTTTAGGTTTTGATCACCAATTTCTTTGTGTAGATATGTCTAAGAATCAGAATCAGGTTCAGTTGAACAAAAAGGAGGGTGATGACAAGAAGAAAGCAAAATCGCCTGTGACATGGCACATAATCGAATGTGATGGTTCCGTAAAAAAGAAGGGTTCGAAGGTGCTTGTGTACAATCAGTCCAGACTGAGGAGGAGTGGGAGGACATGCTATTTTGGTCCTCAACCAAAAGAAGGTGCTGATGAGCAAAACCGCAAGTGTACGGTTTTACCGAAGTAGTAAAAAGAGAGTATCGTTCCATCAGCGAGTTGTTCAATTTAATTAACTTTTAAGAGATGATTAGAAGAAAGTTTGTAAGGATTGGGTTTTTAGAAGTTTAAAAGAATAATAATAAAAAGCTCCTTGGGATTATTGGTTCATCGTAATGACGAATCCTTCACAAACAAACCCGAAACCATAACTTTATATTTGACCTACTTTCTAAAGACAAATTTCTCTTTAGCATATCAAAGCCTCTTTCGAGGTGCAGTGAGTGTGTTCCTCTAGCAACCACGCCTATTCTCATGGTTGATTGCTATTGGAATCCTTGAAGAACGAAACTTTATATGTCTCAAGGTT
>Ga0315913_1011249_pt1 | contig 10151 bp, 12 predicted proteins | sample MpolsnodulesMG_FD_207736 | JGI IMG/M metagenome (GOLD analysis project Ga0315913, IMG submission 207736) | Medicago polymorpha root nodule microbial communities from Los Angeles, California, United States - small nodules | ecosystem: Host-associated > Plants > Roots > Nodule | place: USA...
CACGTTGGCAATAATATTAAATCTAATATTTAATACTATAAACAATGAGCGGTATCTAGCAACACATCATTGCTACCTAAGTGACAAGAACGTCAAGTGATCTCACGAATCTTTTCCATGATAATACTTATGTGTACGATTACTCCTTTGTCCTAATATCTATATTGATATCAAGGCATAGATTTTGTCACCCTTGTATAGATCAATATTTATATTTCTTGATTCCGAAATATACTAAATAACGAATAAGTCCAATATCTCATATTGACTTAGTTCGGCATGGCCATGTAGTTTTACAGTCATATTTCATTAAGAGGCCTAAAGATATATCTTCTGTTTATGAGGTGGGACAAATCCCATCAAGGACACTCATGTCCCTCAGTATGATTCATCAAGTACCCATCAACCAACGTTATGGTTATCCTTTTACAGACAACGTTAGAATGACAACAAAACACTTGAGTCCACATCTAGGCATCATAGTGGTTTCAGGTCTAAGAGTGATATACACTATTATCATTGTGAGAATATCTTATGACAATTTCATAACATACTATGTAGTATTTTCACAGAGGGTCAATCCAGTATAAATATTACTACTAATATTTATACCTATGTATAGACTTGATATCTCATATATATGACCCATGAGATGCAGTCATCAGTCTACATACATAATAGTCTCGGCGCTTTATTATTATCTTAATTCATATTAAAGCTTGACTATGGATACATTTAAAAATAATGTTCTTTATGATAATGTAATCTCATGATTAAGTCACACTTAATATATTATTACATGAACTATCTATTCTAGGGACTTTATTAACATTACTATAAATATAATAAAGAGTGTCATATATTATTCAATAATAAAAGTCATAATACATAAGATAAGTTTAACATAAACTATTGGCATCAAGGGCTTACACTAACAGGAATATAGGTACACTTACAGGAAAATATATGGAAGTAGTAGACACAATGACTAGGAGGAGGATCAATTTCATGTGCCTACAAGAAACTAAGTGGGCGGGGAAAAAGGCAAAAGAATTAGATAGTTCAGGATTTAAGCTTTGGTACACTGGTGAAGTTAGATCGAGAAATGGGGTAGGCATCATTGTGGATAAGGAGTGGAAGAAAGATATTGTAGATGTTAAAACGATAGGAGATCGGATTATAGCCCTAAAGATTGTAGTGGAACAAGACACCTTTAATGTAATTAGCGCTTATGCACCTTAGGTAGGGTTATAAGCACACCTTAAAGTGAAGTTTTGGGATGAGCTAGAAGGCTTAATTCAGGATGTCCCGTTAGGAGAAAAGATTTTTCTAGGAGGGGATTTAAATGGGCATGTAGGGAGTGTTTCGAGAGGTTTCGAGGGTTTGCATGGTGGGTATGGTCTCGGGGAGATTAATGCCGAGGGTAAATCCATCTTAGATTTTTCACCGGCTTTTGATCTTACTATAGGTAATACTTGTTTTAGGAAAAGAGAGGAGCATCTTATCACTTACAAGAGTGGGGTCTCATGTTCTCAGATAGATTTCTTTCTTATTAGGAAATCTGATAGGAAGATTTGTTTGGATTGTAAAGTCATACCTAGAGAGAGCTTAACTATCCAACATAGAGTGATGGTGATTGATGTAAGGGTAAAGAGGAGGGCTAAGAATCAAGTGGTGGCATTTAAAGAGTGAAAAACAGAGGATATTCCAACACAAGATATTAGAGGGAGGTTGTAGGCAACCACATGGAATCGAAAATGATAGGAGGGAGAGGATGGCACATGAGATTAAAAAGGTAGCAAAAGAGACGTTGGGAGAATATCGAGGTTTTGGACCTAGGGGTAAATAATCTTGGTGGTGGAATGACAGTGCTCAGAGTAAAGTTCGGATCAAAAGAGAGTGTTTTAAAGATTGGTCTAGGTGTAAAAATGGCGAAACTTGGGATAAATATAAGATGGCTAGGAAAGAAGCTAAGAAGGTGGTGAGCGAAGCGAGAACTCAAGCTTTTGCAGGATTATACCAATCTTTAGGTACCAAGGAGGGAGAGAAATCTATATATAAGCTTGCTAAGGGACGATAAAGAAAGACAAGAGATTTGGACCAAGTAAAGTGTATTGAGGATGAAGAGAGCAGAGTTTTGGTTCAAGAAAGAGATATTAAGGATAGATGGAAGAAGTATTTTCACAACCTATTTAATGAAGGATATGAGATCTTACCAGACTCTAACATGTTAGACATCAGAGAGGAGGACTGAAACTATAACTATTATCGTCGGATTCAAGAGCATGAGGTTAGAGAAACGTTGAAAATGATGAGAAGTGGCAAGGCAGTTGGGCCGAACAACATACCTATCAAAGCGTGGAAGAGTCTTGGCGATAGAGGAATTGTGTGGCTTACAAACCTTTTTAACGAGATCATGAGGACGAAGAAAATGTCGGACGAGTGGAGAAGAAGCACTTTAATTCCAATCTATAAGAACAAGGGGGATATAAGAAATTGCGCGAATTATAGGGAAAATAAGCTAATGAGTCATACCATGAAGTTATGGAAAAGGGTGATCGAACGAAGAGTACGAAAGGAGACTCGAGTTACGGATAACCAATTTGGTTTTATGCCTGGGAGGTCGACTATGGAAGCGATCTACTTACTTCGACGCGTGATGGAGCGATATCGAACGGATAAAAAAGACTTACACTTAGTTTTCATTGATTTGAAAAAGACGTATGATAGAGTACCGAGAGAGATTTTGTGGAAAGCCCTAGAGAAGAAAGAGGTTAGGATTGCCTATATTAGGGCTATTAAGGATATGTATGAGGGAGCTTCGACTAGTGTGAGGACACATGATGGGACTACCGAAGACTTTCCCATAACAATAGGATTGCACCAATGGTCAACCCTAAGTCCTTATCTATTTACTTTAATTTTGGATGTACTGACGGAACACATCCAAGAGTTAGCATCGAGATGTATGCTTTTTGCAGATGATGTAGTCTTGCTTGGTGAGTCGAGGGAGGAAGTGAACGAGAGGCTAGAGACCTGAAGGCAAGCCTTAGAAGCGTATGGTTTCCACTTGAGTAGAAGCAAGACGGAGTATATGAAATGTAACTTCAGCGGAAGGAGAAGTAGATCTACCTTAGAGGTGAAAGTTGGAGATCATATCATTCCCCAAGTTACACGGTTTAAATATCTTGGGTCCTTAATACAAAATGACGGAGAAATAGAAGCAGATGTAAGCCATCGTATTCAAGCTGGGTGGTTGAAATGGAGAAGAGCCTCGGGGGTTTTGTGCTATAAGAAAGTACCACTTAAGTTGAAAGGAAAGTTCTATCGGACAGCAGTCAGACCGGCGTTGTTGTATGGTACGGAGTGTTGGGCGGTTAAGAGTCAACACGAGAATCAAGTAAGTGTAGCAGAGATGAGGATGTTGCGCTGAATGAGTGGTAAGACTAGACATGATAGGATTAGGAATGACACCATTAGAGAGAGAGTGGGGGTAGCACCTATAGTAGAAAAGTTGGTAGAAAATAGGCTTAGATGGTTTGGGCATGTAGAGAGAAGACTCATAGATGTCGTGGTCAGAAAAGTAGATCAAATGGAGGAGAGTCAAGTTTAAAGAGGTAGAGGAAGACCTAGGAAAACTATTAGAGAAACCATTAGAAAGGATTTAGAGGTCAATGAGTTGGATCCAAATTTGATCTATGATAGAACACTATGACGTCATTTGATCCATGTAGCCGACCCCATTAAATGGGATAAGACTTGGTTGTTGTTGTTGTTTCTCTTAACTTTATCTACAACCCCATTAACAATACCATCTAAAATTTATCAACATTTAACAAATACGAATTGAGATTCTGAAATAACATGACCCAATTTCATCTATTTGCCTACACTTTAGCTAGCACTTTATATAGACAACTAATCAAAGAGATAGATTTAAAATCATTAAGTTTTTGAGAATTGTCCATTTTCAGAATCAACACAATGAAAATACAATCCGTAGCCGTGACTAATCTTTAATTAGAATGAAATCTTACATAAATCTCATGTTTTTTAAATTAAATAAGATTTTGTTTTTTGACATTTTTATTATATTAGAGAATAGAGATATAAATCAATATGTATTTGATTATTTTTCTTTTAACTCCCATTTTTATTTTTTAACATAATATTGGTGTGTCTCAAATAGAACCAATATGAGAAATGTTAACTTGTACTCTCAAACCACAAGTGAGCACAAATTAATGATGTAAATGTAGAAATAATTTATTAGAATATGTGCGTTGCATTTAATATTTAATTTTTTAATGAATTGAATACACAAAATTTTAAAAAGTATTTCTTTTTTTAAATTTCTTAACATATACCCAAAGGACACAAGTTAATACTACCCAACAAAAATATATTGTCTCCAATCAAAATGGACCCGAATCTTGAACTTGTGGATTGGATTCAGTGGCTCAAGACAATTGGAGCCGTTGATGGGACTTATAATTACCCTAAACAAGGAACCATGTTCAAATATTCCCCTACAAGGATCCTTCCAAGTTCTGAATTTAATAAAATAAAAAAGAGAAAAAGTTCTATGATGATGAATTATTTGTTAAGTAACATGACATTGGAAAGATATATACATAGGACATTCCCTACAAATATGTCATTGTTTGTAAGGTAAGGTCCCATTGCCCAAAAACACGATACCGAAAGGGTGTGTATGCCTTTGAGAGGGAAATCATGGTGATGAAGCATGCAGGCCTGAACTTGTTGACATCAACATGGGACAACCTGTTATTGCTCCAAGAAATCATTTAACTAATTCATACTCTTGTACTTTTATGTGTTTTTTACTCAACCTTTGCTTCTTCTTTTTACTCATTTTTCTTTGCCTCTCTGCACTCCACTCAATTATTTTATTTAACTCCACCCTAATCATACCAATTTCCAATTTTGTTTTGGATTGCTAAAACAGCCAATGCTAACACTATTTTATTTTTGTGCTATTGCTTATCCTGACACATACAGTTATTTGTGATAAAAATACTAAATAATTTTTTTAAGATAATAAGAAATTTAATTATGAATTATCTAGTTTTTGAAGTAAAAAATGAAGATAGGAAATTTGTTAAAAGCAAAACCTTAATATCATTTCTCTAATACTTCCTCTGGTCTTATTTATAATTTTTTTTAACCTTTTAGAATAATTGAGTAATTGATGTATTTTGTCTAAAATATAGACTAAATACATCATTTATGCAATGAATCAAAAAAATCAAATATTTCTTATAAATAAGACTCGAGGGAGTATTATTTTACAAATTAGCATTCTAAATACACCATTCTTTTGTTAATAAGGACTCCCAATACATTACTTCAAAAAAAAAGGACTCCCAATACATAGTAAACTACCATTCTAACAAAAAAAAACACAATTCTATCCAAAAAAAAAAAAACACAGTGAAATATTATAAAGTTATGAGTACTGCACATAATAGAAATTTTGAAAATATTAAAACATGTTTAGTTTGACATATTTCCATTTATTTATGACATATATTTTTCTTTTGTTAATGCAACTTTAGTCGGATAAAATATTTTACATTGTGGGAGTTAGTCCAGTCAATTAAATCAAATTAGATTGATTAACTATTTTCGACAAAAGAAATAAAATTGATTAACTACAATGTTTTTTTTTTTGGACTCAACTAAAATACTTCTAACATTGTTGAAAACTAAAATTAAAAAGCTTTTAATCCAATATATTTTTTTGAAATTCCGAATATTTACTGGATTAAATAGTATTAATTATTATTAATTAAAAAAAAACATGTAGCACGAGATGAGGAGAAATTTCTGGACAGAAGGACAACACGTGTAATAGAGAAAGATACAACTAATTAATAGGTGTGAATGAATGAATGAATGAAATACAGAAAAAAGGAGTGTGTAATAATAAATAATAAATAATAAACTCAATAGAAAAATAACCAAAAAATAAAAAATAAATAAAACCCTGAGAGAAAGTTCAGTTCAGTTTCACTTCACAAAGACAAGAAGAAGAAAAAAAAAAGGAATGTGAAGAAGAAGAAGAAGAAGAAATACGTAAGCAATGGGAGGAGTGACGTCATCAATGGCAGCGAAATTAGCATTCTTTCCACCAAACCCACCATCATACAAACTCATCAAAGAAGAAGTAACTGGTTTATTGTTGATGGAACCATTCCCACACCGTGAAAACGTTGAAGTTTTGAAATTTCCTAATCGACGTGGAATTGAGATCGTTGCTATGTATGTTCGTCATCCAATGGCGAAATCAACTGTGCTTTACTCTCATGGAAATGCTGCTGATATTGGTCAGATGTATGAGCTTTTCGTGGAGCTCAGTATTCACTTGCGTGTTAATCTCATTGGGTTCGTATTTTTTTCAATTTCCAACCTTTTTTATTTAAATTTCAATTTTTGTAACGTTTTTTTAGTTTCTGTAACTGAATTATCAAATGGGTGTTTTTTTTAGTTGAATTTGTTAGCTGATTTTGTGTTGAGTTGAGTTGACTCAGTCCTGATAATTTACTTGTTTAAAGAAGCTTGATTGTAGTGATTAGGTTAATTTTTTTTATTAGATTTTGATGTGTTTTTTTAGGGTAAATAATTCACTTGTTTAGTTGTTAGTTAGGTTTGATTTAGTCAAAGATGGGGAATTTTTGGTCCTCATTAGTTTATGATATGAAGGGTGAGTCATGTATTATATTTTAATTTTAATTTTAATTTTTGTGGTTCTTATGTGGTTAGAAGATAAGGATTTTAAGGTGGCAGTATCAAATAAGTGTTCCATCGTTTTCGTGTTTTAATGTGATTGATGTATTAGTAGAATGTGGTGATTGAGAGATATTGGAATTTAGCTAAATTCCATCATTTTCGTATTTCATTGTGCTGATTGTGATGTTGGAATTTAGCTGATTATCCGAAAAATTTACTCTAGCAGACCCTTACTTAGTGGGATAAGGTTTAGTTGTTGGTTAGATCCGGCAAATTTACTGTGGGGATTTAAGGGATATGAAATGGCCATTTACCTGCAGGACTTGGAAGGTTTCAATTTCAGTGCAACACATCATAACTCCTTTTCTTTTGTTATCGAATGAGAAAAAATGTAACCAAAAAAAAACTGAAATTTTAGAAAGCATGAGTTAAGTACATTTACTACATAATAAGGAAAACTGTAAAAGATCATAAAGTTGGTAATTAGATGGTCAGTTTCATTCAGAAGTTGATATGTGACATCAGAGTTAAGCTCAATGGCGCGTTTTTCTTTCTGTAGGAAGTGCATATGGTTCATGGTCTGCAGTGTGACCAAAACTTAAGTTTTAGCCTTAATATTTGCTGATCTTTGTGCTGATAGGTGTAATATTTAAATTGGTTAGTGTAGTTGAATTGCTAGCTTTTAAACTTCAGAAATAGCTCCATCAAGCCCTTTTGTTTAATTCCATGCTATGTGAGTGGTTACATTCAACTTAGGGCTTACTGTTACACCTTAGATGCCCAATAATTTAATACAGATGAAACTGTAAACTTTGTTTGATTACTAAGTATCACTAACACTTTGGATGCTTGATATACCGAGGATGCACATCCAAACATGTATAGTTCACATATTCACATTTTGCCTTTAATTTGTCTTATTTTTTCTCTTGAATGTTGCTTTCATATGGTAAAAGAAACTTTTTTTAAAAGGATGGTTAAAGAAACTTTTAACATGCAAAAAATAGTATTGAGGCACAAATAAGGGAGTTCATGAGTAAGAGTAATGTTGGAGACTGTACTCGTTAGACCCTCACCTTTGAGGATCAATCTAAGGTTATGCTTGGGAGTTGAGTTTTGGATGGGAGGGCTTTGGAGGGATATTCTGTATTTTAAAATATATTTGATATTTTATTTTATTTTATTTTTTTATAAAAAAAACATGATAAATGATCCGTTTAATACTTCAGTTACACTTTATTCATTTTTTAAAAGATTTTACAGTGTCCTTAATTTAAAAAAGGAAAGTCCTCCCCTCCCCTCCGAAACCCTCATCCAAAGATACCCTAAAGACCTCCTTAAAACAGTTGGCTTGCTTATCATATATCTGTTGTGTTGTGCTTGTGTTTGTTATAATTTTTTTTTAAGGTATATGTTAATTATGTTTTCAAGCATCTTGTTTCAATGCATGCAGATACGATTACTCTGGCTACGGACAGTCGTCAGGGAAGGTAACTGCCTTATATGCTTCTTTCTGGTTTATTTCATTCTTTTGTTCTTAGCATAGAGAAGCATAATGAAAAACGGATATTTTTCACAGCCAAGTGAGCATAATACGTATGCTGACATTGAAGCTGTATATAAGTGTCTTGAAGAGAACTATGGTGCTAAGCAGGAAGATATAATCCTGTATGGTCAATCTGTTGGGAGTGGTCCTACTTTGGATCTTGCTGCTCGATTACCCCGACTGAGGGCTGTTGTTCTCCATAGTCCTATACTATCGGGGTTGAGAGTGATGTACCCCGTGAAAAGGACATACTGGTTTGACATCTATAAGGTTAGATTTTTCATTATCCTATCTATTTGATGTCCTTCGTTATGAGAATCATGTATTATGTAACTGAATTTCATTCCGTGTTGTTGGTGTAGAACATTGATAAAATTCCGTTGGTGAAGTGTCCAGTGCTAGTAATTCATGTAAGTATTCCATGCATATTTTGTTCGATTTTCCACTATCTAATATTTTGTCACCATAGTTTATGTTGTTGCTGTCAGCATGTAATGGTATCCAATTAACAATTTCTATAATGGTTGTGGTCCTTAACTTGGTGCTTACTCAGTACGCTAGCTTAGTGCTCATACTGATAAATATAATCTCTTATATACAAGCAACCTGCACATTGTTATTCAAAATCAGCATTTCTCCTGCAGAAATATGTAATGAAAATTATGATATGGGTTGATAAATATAGAACGTCATTTTTCCTAACATAAGCTAGTTTACACAAGTAGGAAGTAGGAACCTATTGAGTGTGGCTGGTTTTACAGCATCAAAGTTGAAAAGAAACAGCCTTTTTTTTGTTGATAAAAGCCGAAGTAATATTAAAAAAGAAAAATGGAAACAGAAAAATTGGGGGGACAAATGCCTATACCCAGTGAAACAAGAAACAAAAGCTAGGGAAAGGACCAACCAAAGATTAATCCAAACTAACACTAAAAAGTGCCAACCTAAATTATATTATGTAACTTGGCAACTATTGCTTTTTTCTAGGTTTCTTTTTTGGGTACAGAGCATTTCATATTGCTTTACTAACTTGGTGTCTTTCTTGTGTTTTCTTCAGGGAACTGCTGATGAGGTTGTTGATTGCTCTCATGGAAAGCATTTATGGGAGCTATGTCAACAGAAATACGAACCTTTATGGCTCAAAGATGGAAATCACTGTAATTTGGAGCTCTATCCAGAATACCTTAGACATCTCAGAAAATTCATATCGACGGTAGAAAAGTCACCGTCCCAAAGACTGAGTTTTAGAAGAAGTGTGGATAGGGTTGAACAATCCAGAGGAAGTACTGATTGCTCGGAAAAGCCAAGGAAGAGCACAGATCACAGAGATAAACCACCAAGAAGTAGTGATAAGGCAGAAAAACTGAAATATCATGAATTCAAATTCAACAATCCTGAGAAATTAGAGAAGTTAAGAGTCCAATTTGACCAGACGGAGCGGTCAAGAAGAAGCGTAGAGTACAATGACAAATCTAGAAGCATTGAATTCCAAGAGAAATCCAGAAGAAGTGTCGATGTTCAGTTTGAGAGACCGCGGAAGAGCATCGACTGGCTGGATAGAATTCGAGCTAGTTGAGCTTCTTGAAGCATCTGTAATATTGGAACTGGGTTTGCTAGGCGGGAGGGAAAAAAGTACAAAGATACGACAGACACAGTTATTTACACTGGGTGTTTAACTTATGGTTTGCAGAATGCATATGTTGCTATTGCAGTTTCATACTTCCATTGTATTATTACATTTCGGATATGTTGCAGAACATGATATTCTTAGTTTTCCATTATTAATATTATTTTCGATTGATGTGACTCTAACCTTGTATTTTGTTTCATACTTCCATTGCAATGTAACATTTGA
>Ga0315913_1011253_pt1 | contig 10145 bp, 15 predicted proteins | sample MpolsnodulesMG_FD_207736 | JGI IMG/M metagenome (GOLD analysis project Ga0315913, IMG submission 207736) | Medicago polymorpha root nodule microbial communities from Los Angeles, California, United States - small nodules | ecosystem: Host-associated > Plants > Roots > Nodule | place: USA...
TTAAAATTGCGGCATTTCTGCTGCATCTGAGTTGCTTAAATGCTGAGATTGCATTGTCACCGCACGTGTCAGGATCAATAACGCTATAACACACTGTTTTCTTAAATGTGGAATTAATTACAAATCCGTATAACAGCAAGTGCATCAGCAATGGATAGCATCAGAGCAGAACATAATTAGAAACCATTTGTGATGGTGGGTGGTTTCGCAGGACATTGTTTTTTTACAAAGAAATGAGACACATGCTTGGCGCTAGTCAAAGTTCACCGGAACATACAAAATATACATCGGCAAAGGCATGAAGCATCACCAAAATAAACTGAAAACAAACCATATAAAATACATGCCAGCCAATTACACAACAACAATAGTGCACACACTCAAAAGACAGTCGAATCCACTGCTCATGACATACAACATCTCAAACGGCACCACACTTATTCTTAAGTGGACAGTCGGCGAAGTAATGGTTAACCTGATACACATGTCTTGCATCGACAGTGTTCCTGGATCTCACAAAACCTCTATGGACGCAGTTCAAAGGAGCATACCGTAAATGAAGAACGCCACTCCTGCTGCTATCAGTGACGGCAAGTTTTATAGCATAACCTTTGACCAATTTACGCGTTGTGCATAAGAGTTTCCAGTCACCTCCAATCCTGCAGAAAATAGAATCACCCATCCTAATGAAATCCATCGGGCACCTCCAAACATTCCCGCAGTGATCGATGATAGATAGTCGATCCCCAGTCTTCAGCAATGCATCAACACCAAAACCAAGCCAGGGAACAACCTGTGTTTAAGAGAATTCAGAATAACATTACTAAACAGAACAACTGGTCTAAAATCCAGACACACATGTTCCAGAGAAACAAATAACTCACCAGATATCCAGAACTAATATCAGTGGCCGACAATATGTGGACGAATGAGCGGAAAAAGCGCATAACCGGTCCACCATCACGTGGAATAACCATTTTTGACATCGGAGGAAGAAACTTGTTAGGATAATCGACTTCGAACCCTGATCTCTCTGCGATAGTCATGTCTAGAAGATTTGGCTCCACATAGGTCAGGGTTACCCATGCACCACGCCCTACCTTATAGAAATCCTTTAGCTCTGCCCAACCATCCCGCAAATAAACCTTGCCATTTTTCCTGTGGACCTTAACCTCAAACATGTTTCTGTTTGGATCACGCAACATGACATAGTCATCAACGTGCAACCCGTATTCCTTAGCAAAACACGATGGCAACCTTGCCTTCGGCTAACATACACATAAAACACACGACACAATTAATTCCAATCAAGACACTAAAACAGTGCATTGGCCAGAAAGGATCTAACTAAAGCCATGCCATAGCTGAAAATTGCCAATTCTGATGTTAACTTGGCAGCCAAGCAATGGCATTATACATTGCCTGCCTGTCAGAAGAAGCACTACGCAAAAAATAAGTCTTCCCAGTAGTATTTTCCAAAAATAGCCAAATTAAGATTATCGGACAATCTTTAAAGCAATACAGGGGCGGCAAAATAGACAAACGCAAGCAGGTATTTTTCACAAAATCGCCCTTAAGTTAATCGCTGCTGCAAAATTTATACCAGCCAAGGATCTTGTAAAACATAAATCACTTACAGTTGCGGTCTCAAGCTCCGCATAATAGGTATTCAGCATTCGCATCTCTCGAAGAGAAAACTCATCGGCGATACGAACAATCGTTCCTGAGACAACGACAATGTGTAAATACTCACATACATGATAGCACAATATAAAAAATATGGCCGGATCACATAAAAGAAACTGACAAACCTGTTAGGGGGGATCCTGCTTCAGCTGCATCCAGGCACACAATTTCATCGGTCAGCCTCATTATGTCCTTTTGCATAGAGGGAAAAGGAACATGCATCAGATAGACAATCCTATTCTCCGCCTCGTGAGTCACAGCCAACTTCAAAGGTTGCTTTGGTTGCAGCCTACGGGCCTTGCAAAGAGCTCCCCACTCATCTCCTATCTTGCACGCCAGCCCGCCCTCGTCCTCATCAATCCGAAAGGAGCACTTCCAAGCAAATCCCAGGTAATCAACAACCTTCATATCAGATTCCTTGCTCGGCAATGCACCCTTAGAAAATCCTACCTAAGGCATTACCTACAGCAGGAGATCAACACAAAATATGAGCAATGAAGTATGGTTCCTATATTTAATTCAAGTTAAAACACACAAAGGATATGTACCAAGGATCCAGACTTCACATCAGATTCAGCCAATATTATGACAGATGATAAGCAAAAATTCAGGGAACTGCATTGGGTGAAGTCCCGATCCAACCTTGCTATAATCGGAGGGTCGCTAACAGGGTAATCAACTTCCTGATGAAACCGATTTTTCAAAGACATCCGCATAAAACTCGAATCTTCATAGGTAAGCAAAGCCCATACACCAATGTCAATAGCGTAAAAATCCTTCATCCCAAACCAACCATTCTTGAAAAATACCTTATTGTCTTTGATAGCAACATGGACCTCTATCTCATTGTTCTTTGGATCACAAAGCATAATGAACTCATCAATTTTCGTGCCATGCTCCTTTCCAAAACACCTAGGCAACCTTGCAACAGCCTGCAAATGCATATCAGCTGCATTATAATCACCATCAGAACAAAAAACACAATATCAAAATAGGTTGTAGCTTATTCGCCAGGTTGAAGAAACTCGACTCACACTTGTGATATCAAATTCAAGAACATATGAATCATCCATTGATGCCTCCTTCACAGCAGGCCGCGCGTTCAAATCAAAAGCAGCAGACTCTAAAAAGAAAATGTTGACATGAACAAACTCCGTAATAAATAAGACACCAACATCACACTGATGGTATAAACCACATCAGGGTTGATCTCACACGTAAACCACATCAGAAACAAAGATACTTATGTTATAAGGAAGTGTACTCAGAAATAAACGACATGCATGTGCCTTAAATGATTGAAATAATTACTCACACCCCTGAATATAAGCCTACATCATGGGAAAAACAAATAATGGTGGGGGCTACCTGTACATGAACCTCTAAATTTAAACAGAGTTGAGCAGACTGCCTAAGCACCATGAACCAAGATACATGCATATTATTCCAAAGTACCAAAGTAAACACCACAAATGCATAGGACACTATCAATCTTCATACACACAAAATTACATATTGCATATATATAAGGGTTGACAGAAATATCTTACAAAATATAAGGATTGTGAAAAAATGGAAAACAAACAACTGTGATGAAAATCCTTTTTTCATCTGTAGAATACCTCTGAGAGAGATCAAGGTTTCAGCAATTCCAACATCATCGCTTGTCATGCCATTGTTCCGACCAACTCGAGTAGCTCCAACATCATCAGCCATTCTATGAACCTTGATAAAGAGCAGGGATTAGACATAGCTTTTGAGAATTTTGTTATATAAGTTGATAAAGCATGTGCATTCAATATGTGTGCATGCAAGAAAGAAACTATAGAGAGAGGTATATAAAGACGTGAGTACAAAGTTGAGCAAACAACTAAACAAATAAATTTTCCAAAGTATGGAGATACTACAACCCTTCATCATGAACACACCCAAAATAGCCTCATTAGGGGCATTATTAACCATTGGTATCCATATTAAACCTTATTATCCCTGGTTTGGAAAACAAATTTAGCTTAAATCGAAAAATATACCAATTTAAAACATGTTAATAATATGTATATCTATGACATGTGCAAATGTGCAGATTGGCTAGAAGGAAAAAGATCGACACACACTTTCTCACCATATCAAACTAATGATTAAACTTTATTATCAATAATTTAAGTGTGTTTAATACATAAAGAATCATGTTTTTCATCTGAAGTTATAACAATATGGCTACAACTTGGAGTCTAATTATGAGACTAAGAAACTTTGCTGACAGATGGCCACCCAAACACGGAGCTCAAGACCATATCTGATCCAACACTCCACTCCAACAAAAATAAAACCAATTGCAATCCATTCGAAAAAGAGAGTATCTCATGGTCCCAGAGAAATCCAACACATGGCACACGCATAGCTATATTGAGTGCTTCAACTGAATGAAATCATGTCAAACAATTCTCAACACAAACTCAAGATAACCAATATTGATATGGAAGGTTTAAACTGATAAGAGAATAAGAGATCATTATAACAATAGATAGGTGAAGTCCTCTATCATGCACATGGCTATCAAGCACAAAAAATTGCAAAATAAAACTCAGCACCCTCTCTGCATACATGGGGAAAATATCCAGAGTATTGAGTTCTGCGTGAGGCATAATGAGCTCTAGTTTAGACTAACATCACACATCATATAGCAGATGACATTGGCTGATCCTACAATGACTATAAATCAATAAGAGTTGGCTCATAGAATATAGCTACCTTCAATTACAATAGCCAAGACTTCAATCTATTTTAGTGTCTTTGCATAATTAGAGCAGAAGCTTTGGCATACATGCACCTTGGATATTCTTCTGTGAAAAAATTAGAGGTTGTGGGTTTTATCGGGGAAAAGGGTCACTCGTGCACTATAGTTTGGATTGGTAATGCACTTTAGTTTGGATTTGGAATGATAATAAATCAATAAGAGCTGGCTCATAGAATATAGCTACCTTCAATTAGAATAACCAAGACTCCAATCTATTTTAGTGACCTTGCATAATTAGAGCAGAAGCTTTGGCATACATGCACCTTGGTTATTCTTCTGTGAAAAAATCAGAGGTCGTGGGTTTTATCCGGAAAAAGGGTCACTCATGCACTATAGCTTGGATTGGTAATGCACTTTAGTTTGGATTTGGAATGATAATTTCGACGATAAAGGTTGTTTCTTGGTCTCGAAGCGAATCAAAAACGGTGCCACGGACCTGCAGAAATCACATTGCCAGACCTAGAGTAACAAACACTCCAATGTACCGCAGTACACGCCCACAATTCCAATTCGCATGTTATGTAGTATATGCAGTTGGCATATTCGTGCGGGGAGAAGTCAGGCGCACAGTTGTCCAGAAAAGCGGACACTGGTGTACCGCAACCTCAACACGCAAGACTGAAAAGGCGCGATCCAGCAGAATTGGTTCACCCCAAAAAATACTTACCGACTAACACCAAATGCCATTATTCTATCGCTGGCACATCGGCACCATTTTAAACACACGTCATATGCATCAACATCGCAATAAGACTTACACGCGCGTATTCCATAATCAGTTGTCTGATATTTCAGTGCCATATCCAGCTGGGCACTCAATTTAATCAAACCTCCTTAATTGTGTATGCGCAACTAGACTATTATAATCGCATTTCCAAAACACACACACACGCTGGTTTACTCGCAACAAAACATACAAAAAAACACACAGCCACATGGTAGCCATTCACCTTTCAAAACACATAACCATATCATCAACATCGAATAATATCCCGGATGAAGCAAGCACAGTCGGCAGAGTCATGTGATTTAAAGGTCATTCATAAATTATCACAATTTAGACAAAAACAGACCACAAACTAAGCACTAATAAAAGTTTTTCATACAATACATGGAAACAGTAACCAAACGCCAGACCCAGCGGAATTGCGCCCAAAACTAACCGAAGGACACACACGCAGGCAAACTGCGCAGTATCAAAACCGCACAACACCAAAATACCGGTATTCTCCATGTCTCACAACACACATCAACCAAAACGCCAACCGCAGTCTGTCTTCAGCGGACACTGCACAAAGTAATGGTTAACTTGGTACACGTACTGCGACTCAGTCGTTTTCATAGAACGCGTGAAACCCACATGGACACACTGCAAAGGAATATGCCTTATGTGCAGAATACCATTCCTTGTATCACCGGTCACAGCAAGCTTTATAGCATGACCCTTCATCAGATTGCGCGCTGCGCAGAAGAGACCCCACTGACCTCCAATCCTGCAAAAGACGGTATTCTGAACCTTCATGAAGACCATCTCACACCTCCGAATCTTACCACAGTGATCAATCATAGATAGCCGAGTCGCAGTCCTAGGCAATGCATCCTCGCAGAAACCAATCCAAGGTAAAACCTGCATATGAGAAGATAAAAACAACTATTACCTATCGCAATCAACAGTCTAACATATACGTGCACACACTTCGCATCATATATCAGTTACCAGATATCCAGAATTAATGTCAGAGTCTGTGAGCAAATGAACAGACGTGCGATAGAACTGTAGCACCATACGACCTTCGGCTGGGATTAACCTCTTTGATATAGGAGGAAAACCGTAATTGGGGTAGTCAACCTCAAACCCTGATTTGTCTTTGATGGTCATGTGCATACGATTTGATTCTATGTAGGTAAGAGTGACCCATGCACGATTGCTTATTTTGTATACATCCCTCAAATCCGCCCAACCATTCCTCAAATACACCTTGCCTTTTTTCATGTGCACCCTAACCTCAAACATATTCTTGTTGGGATCGTGCAACATCACATATTCATCAATGTGCAAGCCGCACTCCTTAGCAAAACATGATGGCATTCTCGCCTTCACCTGACATTGACACAAACTGAAATCCATCAACACGCACACAAATAAATAGATCCAGTAGTCACATATAAGTTAAACGATTCAGTGCATCTGGCCGTTTCTCATAGCCAAAGCAATATAATGCACAAAAACGCACACAAACCTAGACACACCGTGCAACCACGAATAGAAACCAAGACACCATAATTCTATGCTAACTATTATCTGCTTCGGATGAAGCCACGACATTATCATACGCATGATAAGGCCAGGCAGGCGACAACCTAACAGCTGCGCAATGTAAACGCAGCAACTCAGGAAAAAGACTTGTTGTCATAACATAACTAATACGCGGCAACGCACGGCAGAGTTGGGTAAGCAACAAATGTGACCCCACTTTCAAACCACATAAGATCAACTGCTTAAACCTCAAAGAGCCAAGAATGTTTAGCACCCTATTTCCAAGTCCATTGAACTCATAAGACGACTCACATATGAAGGACATGGATACCCCAAGCAAAATCACAACACCCTTGCAATGAGTACACGGCAATAAATCAGCACCTTTACACACACTGTCATGTGGTTTTCAAGCACGGCTACACTTAGAGTGCGTCGACAAACATCCAAACAACGACAATAATATTCACATATAACAGAAACAGTCGCCACGATTGTCAGGCATAAAGAGAATCCAATACAACAATATCATAATTTTATCATGAAAGAGGAAGATCACTCACCATTGTGGGATCAAGTTCAACGACATAGCTCCTCAACTTATGTATCTCCTGTATAGAAAATTCATCCGTGACCTGGATAGCCGTCCCTAAGACAACAACAACAACACGGATAACCGATCAACCAAAAGAGCACATATCATAACACAGTATACCAACACGCAGCATAAATCCAAACCTCTTGAGGGAAACCCAGCGAGAGCAGAATCAAAACAAACAACACCATCTGACGGCTTGATGATGTCCTTGTGCCTGCAAGGTATGGGGAGATACCTCAGGTAGACAGTTTTGTTATCAGACTCTTTAGTCACAGCTAACTTTAACGGGTCCTTTTCAGCGAACCTACGTGCCCTGCAAATGGCCCCCCACGCACCGCCTATCTTGCACACCAAGCCACCGTCCCCCTCAACAATCTGAAAGAAGCACTTCCAAGCGAATCCCAGATAATCAACAACTTTGATCTCTGTTCCTTCACTTGGCAACGATTTCTGGCAAAATCCTGCCCAAGGCAAAACCTACAAAGACAAATAAACAAACAATATGAATATCTGATGCAATTTTTTCAATAGGATACGACCAAACAACTAAACAGACGTGTACCAAAAATCCGGAGGCAATATCAGCAGCGGACAATTCCACAACACATGCTTCACAAAATGACGATTTGCGACCGCGGTATAACCCATGGTCAAGCCTTGATATTATCAGAGGAGTGCAATCAGGGTAGTCAACCTCCTCATCATACCTATTTTTTAAGCTCAGCCTCAGAAGACGTGGGTTCTCATAGATGAGGGTTGCCCAGGCACCGATATCGATGTTGTAGAAATCCTTCAAACCAAACCACCCATTCTTGAAGAATACTTTGTTGTTTTTTATCTCCACCTGAACCTCCACCTCATTATTCTTAGGATCACAGAGCATGACAAATTCTTCAATATGCATGCCATAGTCCCTTCCAAAACACCTGGGCAACCTAGCAACAGCCTGCAAGCACATATTTGGTGTTATATCCACAAACATGCCACATATCTCTGAACAACCAAATGAACCAAACAACATGTCACATTATAAAAAAATGGCCCTCACATTTGTGATATCAAATTCCAATATGTATGAGTCCAGCATCAGCACCTCCTCACTGGCAGACGGCATATCCATGTCAAAGTTCATGAGCCCTGATAATGCAATATTCATGTCATATCAGTGTTGGTTATCCAACTTATATATACCAGAACAATGAAAGCATATCTCAATCTGTAAATAACTCATTGCCCACACATTACCTTTCATTGAGACCAAAGCTTCTGCAGCATGTCTAGCACCAGCTGCCAAGTCTTTGTTGTTGCCACTGTCCATCTTAAGAGCCTTGATAAAGTGTGAGAACTATGGGAAACCTTAATGAGCCTTCTTAAATGAGCATCTACAGCAGTGGCCTGCACAGATTACAGACACGGTGAACAACCAAACATGCCAATAAAGGTGAAAAGTGATTCACATACCACCCCATCTGCACACCATATCTAATAAAGAGAGCAAAAAGATCCATATGTGCAGACACTCCTTCCCAGACAAGGCCATTGGGATTCATAGTAAAAGCAGACACGGAGCTCTAGGCAATATTTGCTGCAACACTCCACTCCATCTAATCCACAACCAATAAAACTCCATTGGGAGCCAAAGTTTTCTTGTTGGCATTTTAAACCTGACACTTGGCAACCGCATGCCTGGATCAAGTGGATCAATCAATTGATAAAATGATACCAAGCATGTAATGATGACAAAGATTAGAATGAACATTCCCATCTAGGAATTCGATCTCTCTCAATGTCCTTGGATTTAAAATGCTAGACAAATATCACAAATAAAGTATGAAGGAACCAAATGTGCAATTTTTTATCTTTGATCATATTTTATCATAATTGAAGCTATGGTCAAGAGTAAATTATCATGACACATAACAGGGAAAAACCTATAAAAGGCATGAAGAATAAATGGAATATTTTACCACCATAGACTTTCAATTCCACAATTTTAATCCATTGCAACATAATCAAAAAAGTCTTAATATATTTAAATGTGTGCAGCATTATCACCTGCCATGGTCTCATCCTCAGTTGTCCGTATTTACTCACACAATCATGCAACACCATAGACAAATCTGAGATACATATCCACTAATTCAATTATAATAGACTTTGTAAAGAATCCAGATCACAAATAAATTATTATAGATGCAACAAAGAACTATAGTCACACATTGATATAATAACAACAAAAACACACGGAGTCTTCATTCATAAGAACAATAACGATTACATAATACATCATCAATACACCAAACTTACTTGAACACCAAGCTACTAATAATAAGACATCCGCTAATCGACTCGTCACCCATAAACCGAACAACAAACACAATAAAAAGTACACATACAACAACAACAGCACAACTGACACACATTCACGAAGACGACCGCATTTTCCCGGCGGGAAGACAAACCAAGACATTAAGAAAGACTAATTCTTCCAGAGATACTGCTCAAATCGATAGGATGGACCATTTCCTCCGGCACTTGCAGATGGCGGGAGCATGGTCTTCAAGACCAACATCCGAGGTGGGCAGAGGTACATCACATTGTTATTGGAGGATTCTGTGACACCAAACTTCACACTTGATCCTTCGACCAGCAAACGTGCCCTGCACACATCTTGCCACGCACCCTTAAAGAGACATGTCATATCTCCATCGGGCCCAAACTCCATCACCAGTTTCCAAGGATAGCCAAGGTAGTCAATAAGCGTTATCTCGGATGGCTCAGCAGGGAGCGCAGATTGACAGAATCCT